>Ga0224744_1151_pt1 | contig 11813 bp, 11 predicted proteins | sample LIM_E_Vancomycin_FD_161636 | JGI IMG/M metagenome (GOLD analysis project Ga0224744, IMG submission 161636) | Enriched cells from gastrointestinal tract of the lab mouse from Pacific Northwest National Laboratory (PNNL), Richland, Washington... | ecosystem: Host-associated > Mammals > Digestive... | reverse complement strand
CTCTTCAGCCTTGCAATTCCGACTACGTCTTCGCACAAGCCTCACTTTTCACCAGTGATAGTTTCAGCAGCGACCCAGTCTGTCGATATGGAGATGTACTCACAGGATTGATCGGACTCATTCACTTCTTGCCAGAAGGAGCCTGTCCCTTGCCGCCCTGCTGGCCGGCCGTGTTGGTGTTGGTGTTGCCGGCGGCGGCGGACTGGGCTCTGGCCGCGAAGCCGCCGGAGGACATGTCTTTACCTCCCGTGGCCTTTGGACTCGTAAGCCAATGTTGCGGATTTTTGGCGAGATGGAGACTTACCTGGGAGCTCTGGATTCTCGAAGCGTCCGCTTGGGACATTTGGTTGCTATTGCCGGCTTTGCCAGACATTTTGCAAGTAGTGGGGATAGAGTATTGCAATTGGAAGACTGATTTTTGTCTGTTAAGTGGGTTGATGCGATGAGGAGGCTGATATGATGAGGAGGTTGATGCGATGAGGAGGTTGCCAGGGGAGGAGGGTTGCTACGATTATATGTGCTCCTTTGGCGCTGCCTCGCTTGCAGCATATGTCGATCCAGCTCTGTTTGCGTCACAATGGCTCTCTGTTGCTGTGTTTGTGACACGTCGGCTATGCACTCTCATTACGACCTTCTGCAATGGCCTTGCACGTGCTCTGTTTGATTCGTATGGTGGTTGACCGAAAGCAGCGTTTATACAGCTGCTACATGTCTGCATCTCAACAAACGCTGTGTTACCATCGTGCTACCTAGCTTTCTACGTATCGATAGGCTGCCCTTGCCGCAACGACAATGAGTCACCGCGAACTTGCATATGACTACAGCCTAATTGCAAGCTCGAGCGTTCCAGACATTTCACCATGCAATACTCGCGTACCATTCGAGGTCATCGGCGCTTCCAACGGCGACATCATCTCAATGGCAACGGCTCGCCGCAATGATGCAGGGCATTATCCCGAATCAAATGCGGAGCTATGTGTTTGTGAATGAAGATAATGACTGTCATCGACGATTGATGTAACACATACATGATCTGCCAATCAAGTGGCCGTTCAAGGTCCCTGTAAACAGAAGCGACCCATCGAAATTGCCTCACCAGCCCATCTGCCAGCTTAACAGATGCCGTGGTTGAACACCACGCATCCGTACGACTTCGTGAAGTTCATAGTCCCGGTGCCAGCCTGGAACTGCGCCTGCAAAACGACATCATGGCAGTCTTCCGGTGTTGATTCGCTGACGTACTTGATGAACAGATCTCCGTTGGGCTCATCGTCCACGGTGGCAGGAATATCTCCGCATGCTGAGTACCTTGTTAGTCTATCTTCTTACGAGTCTGCATTGTTCTTCGAGAATACATACCGTAGAAAGCGTACTCCTCATTGCGAGAATTGGTTCCAGCGTACTTGAAATCAGTTTCTCCAGTGGCATTATTGTAGTTGTCCACCAAGAATTTGTCGGGCGTGTAGTTGGGAGTGTCGTCGTATCTGAAACCACCACTCACAAGGTAGTGGCCAGACTCCCACTCCCCACCTCCAACATCAAGGTATGCAGTACCGGAGCACGGTGAAGGGCTTTCTCTGGCGCATCGCATCGGAGTAGCGGCAGGCTCGTCCGAAACTTCTACGAGCTTGCTATTGTCGACTCCCTTGCGGAACATGATGTCGAAGCGCTCGTCTCCGTAGACTGGATCGGGATACTGCAGACCGTTGGCTTCTGACCAGAGCTTGCCGAGTGACTCGCCAGTGGCGACGCTGATAGCCTCGATGATTCTCCATCCAGAGTTGATGGCCAGAGCTGGCGCGGAAAATGCGAGGATGACACCTGCGGTTGCTGAGGACTTCATCGTGTTGGTTGCTGAGTTGAGTATGTATTGGAAAGTGAAGTTGCTGCTTGCTGAACATTGAAGTTGGTGCTGAACACCAGCGACTTTAAAAGCTTCCGTGCATGTCGAAGCTTGGATCTTGCATTACCTACAGGATGCCGCATATCCACTTCGTCGTATTCCACTGACGCATTAGTGGGCTCGACGGTGCATCGTCCGATGCTCGGTGGAGGTTCAGGCTGGTGAAGTCAAGAAACACAACCTCAGCCGTATGCTGTGGTTACACCAGCATGCTACTATATGCGGTTGACGGGTTCGTTAAGGTGTTAAAGAGTTACGAACTAACGAGACGGAAGGATTCATAGCCTGCAATGCATGCAAATCTATCTAAATATAGTTTCAGCTTGTCGTGTTGATCGATAAGGAGGATGTAAAAACTTCGGCAATGCGTCATCCATACTGAATACCGCACCCTTGAACTCTAGTATCTAGCATCTCAAGGACGGTCTCAATATTGTCCGCATGGTTTCTATTCGTATCGTTGTGAAGACTCATCATGACGGACTTCGGCGACATGATCTCAGCGAGCGTTGAGGGGTCACGGTATTAACTCGCAGTGTTCGGTATTCTCATGAATCGTCCTTCCGAGGAAAGGCATTGTAAAACGCGACGTGCGCCAAACATGTTCATAGACCGTAGGACTTTAGAGGTGATTGACGGGACGTGTACTTTGCGATTTACGCATGATTCTAACCTATGGCTCACCCTTTTCAGTGGTATCCGTATGAGACGATCAAATGTCAATGGTAATCCATTGCTTCTAACATGGTTACGCGTCGATCAATGCTTTATCTCAGTTGTTCGTTGTGTTAAAGACTTCTTTTGGTTTTTCGCAAAACGATGAAAGTGCTTTGTGTAAAAGACTGTCGAAATGCTTCGAAAAGAGCAAAAGAACAGGTCTTACCCGGAATCGAACCGGGGTCGCCCGGATGTCCTACATCACAGAAGTGATGTCGATCAGAACCGGAAGTGATAACCGCTACACTATAAAACCGTCGAATCTCGGATGAGATGATTTGTTATGGTCGATTCCCAGACCACAAATTTATGTAATTTGCATTGGCTGAGCATGCCGTTCACTTGGATGAGGGACTGAACGTAAGCCCCTGTCCTTTCACGAGTGGATTTCGCTCTAAGATTTCGTTCCACATAAGAAAACTTGTGCAGACAAATATATCGAGACTCGAGGGAGGCTGGAGCTCAACTCGAGCCGCTAAAAGCCAGTGTCCTGTATGTACAAATAAGTTGGCAAAGGCATTGAGATACAGTAGGGTACATCCAATCCCATTCAGATCATGAGGATAAGGTTGAGGCTTGTGAGATGATGCGCTAGCAATCCGCTGATCGACATATTCCGTCATACTTTGCATCGTCAACGCGATTCCATCTGCACATCGAAGACAACCACTAAGCAACGCGTGGGTGCAAGCGTCCGATTCAGACTGACTTAGCGATATCTCGACATCACACACAAAGAGTATCGATCTACGTGCTCAGGACAGTGGTGAGATAACCTGTAACACATCTCTAGCTGTCAACTGTCCCAGCCCCCTGGGCTCGGCAATGCCGCACCCCACAGGAACTACTGGAAACTCGTTTGCTGGATCATCAGACCTATAACCACATCCCTGCACCTTTGCTCGCTTTGGACGAACCGGCCGGGATGCCTTCAGCCATGAGCTCCACTATAGGGCGATGCGGGTCGGTTTTGGCAGTTGCAGAAACTCTCCCTGCAGCCTGCATATGGAGCGGTGCTGTCATCGTGCATTTCGCCGTGCCTTTCGCAAGCCAAAGAACCTGATACACCAAAGGTTCGATTCTAGCAGCTCTAGCTTGAACGCCAACACTGTCCGCAGTCTCCAAACGTGCCGCAAAGATGGACTCCAGCAACTGGCCGCAAAACTTTGGCAATAACTCGGATGGCCAGACTAGGACGAGCTACACATCTTCATCCTCATCTTTTAACAACGGAGGTGGATCTTCTTTCGAGGGGTTCCCATCTTTCAAATCGTTCTCACAACCTTCCTTCACATCACACTCAGAATCCTACAGCACGAACAGCTCGATGACGTTCTATCTGGCGAGCGTCTCCAATGGACATGTCCTAGCACATCAGGAGAACAGCCGCCCTTCTGGTGTTGTCGTCGAGAACAAGGGCGATCGCGGCGACGAGCAGAAATGGACAGTCGAGCATGGCGACGAATCCAACGTTGTCGCCCTGAAAAACGCTGCCAGTGGCACTTACCTCCACTGCTTCGAGGGCAAGAGCTGGGGAAAAGTTGGCACAGGTGACAAGCAATGGTGGAGGATCTCGGACGACGATGTTACAGCGCCAGGCGCATGCCGCATTGGACCTGTCGACTATCCTGACGTTTTCCTCAACAACCACTCTGGAAACACTGTGCGCAAGGGTGCTGCAGGTACCAAAGTCCACATGTACAAGTGGGAGGTGAGTGTCTGTACGAGCCATACTTGAGATTCACTGCTGACTGGATACTCACAGCAAAACAATGAACGTCATACATCGTGGTACTTTACCAACACCACAGCGAGATTCAACCCGGCGGCTTCGAGTTCCTCAAGCGGCGGTGCTTCTAAGGCAGACTTCGACTCGAAGCTGAAGGCTCTTGAAGATCGCGAAGCTGCTCTGACGCAGAAGGATAACGACAGATCTGCCGAATGGGACAAGAAGATGAAGGAAGTGCAAGAGCGCCAAGAAGCTTTGGCTAAGGAAGAAAAGGACCGCGCTGCCAGCTACGATGACAAGCTGAAAGATCTCCAATCTCGCGAAGACGAGTTAGCAAAGAAGCAAGAGCAACAGAAGGCACCGGAGGCTGAATCAAACGAAGCAGACAAGTCTGGCGAGGACGATGAGAAAGCCCAGGCAGACAAGGATGCAGACTATCAGCGCAAACTCGATGATCTCAACTCAACCGAGCAGAAGATCGCGGCCGATCGTGCCAGTCTTGGGAAATCGAAGGCCGATTTCACGGCGAAACTGCAATGGTTCCAGCAGCGTCAAAAGTCGTTCGAAGACTTGAAAGCATCCGCTCAGCACGATGCCGCACAGGCGAAGAAAGATCTCGAACAACGCCAGAACGAAGTCCAAGCTCAGAAGCAATCAAGCAGCAAGAAGGCTCCGCAAAGCCAGAATGCACCTAAAGGTGCCCAGAACGGCTCAAACATGTCTCAAGAAGATGAAATCAGGAAGAAGCAGCGCGAGAACGCTGACTTGGAAAAGAGACTAGCAAAGCTTGAAGATCAGCTTGCACAGATGAGCGCTTCTGAGGGTAAATCAGAGAAACCGCAAGCCAACGGCACAGCCCAAGCTGGCTCATTGGGATGTGGCTACAGGCATTACAAACCGCCACGCAAGATCAACCGGAAGGTCATTGGGTTTGTGTACGAATAGAAGGCACTCCCTTCGATGGGTGGGTGTTCATGATGTAAAGTACTATGCTTTTTAATATGAGATTTTAACGCTGATTACCGTTCGCCATGATGTGTTATGTAGTATTGAGTTTCCCTCTTGGGTACCTACCACATCAGGAAAGAAAAGAACATCATGCTCAATACTTTATTCAGCTTTTAATGTGAACTGGACCAAGAATGTACACTTGAGGGTCAACAACTGCTGTTTTATCTGAAGGAAGCTTTGCATCCAATCGAATCTCAATACATCTCTCGCTCAACAGTACATACGACACCATCTCAAAGCTATTGCGTCCTCAAAGTTCGCTTTCCTTCTTGGTCGGCGCAGCATACGGGCCCGCATCATCGTGCTGCTTCACGCCCTCAGCACCAGCAAGCCAGCAAACTCTCTTCTTAGCATAGATCTCAACCTTCGGCTTCAAGACAGTCTCGTGCAAATCAAAGTCATCAACAGTTCCAATCCTCGTGATCAAGATGCCGGGGAAACCCGAGGAGATCCGGTACATGAGCGACCCGCAGACAGAACAGAAGTGGTTCTCCATGGTGTTGCCGCTTTCGACCGTCTTGTTCTGGGAAAACTTGGTGAGCTTGTCGCGGCCGCGGACGTGTTTGGTCTCGGACTCTTTGACACAGAAGTTTGAGGCGAACATGGAGGCTGTGATTTTGCGGCAGTCGTTACAGTTGCAGACGAAGGAGTCCACGAAGCCAGGAGCCGTAAGGGGCTATGAGGACGACGAGTCAACTAAAGTCCGGGTGCTCTTTCTTTAGTGTTTGACTTACGAAAAGTAGTTGGACCGCACCACAGAAGCATGTAGCTGTTGCTGTTTTGCTGTCTCTGCCACCAGAGGCGCCTTCGGCGGCAGGCGACGGAATGTTTGTAGTGCTCATGATGAAACACAGCGATCAATGGAGATTGGAATGAGGTTTACGGAGATAGACTGGATCGGTCGTGGAAAGCTGAGGGTATTGTGGGAATGATAGTAAAGAACAGAATCAGAAGGACAATGTTTCGGCATCTTATATGGCGTCCCTCGGCAACGCTTAGTCGATCAAAAGGTCAGTCAGCCTCAATCCTCTATGATCCTTGGATGGATTTCCAACCCTGCCTTGTAGTTCAGGCATACTTGCATTTGTTATCGACAAGTGTAACCACTCGACCGCTGGATGGGTGACGGCACGGGAAGTGAAGCCAATGGAAAGAGATTTGTCAGAGAGGGGTAATGTTATGCGCGTAGGCGACCCGCTTGCTCTGCAAAAGAACACATTGAGCGGAGGAGCGGCATGTAAAAGGCCTGTAATAACAATCTTGATCATTTTCCTAATCCAAACAAGCATCGATAAGGTAAGCCAAAAGTGCAAAAAATAATGCCTTCTATGAGAATCGAACTCATATCTGAGGATATCTGCAGCTGAGCTGTAGTCATGTTATGAGACCTCTGTTCTAACTGGAGAAGTTGTTAGTGCGAAGTTCAGTAACTGAGAAATTGATGGAGCGCCTTACCCGTTAAACTAAGAGGGCGATCTGATCTCTTGGATGATGGCTGGCGATCTCTAGATCTTTATATATCTACTTGTTGCTGCTCTATCATCAGAGATTGCAACGCCGCGGAACCTGGTACCATAGTAACCGTTCCAGTCACGGCGACGTAGCCACGGTCGACCTATACTACAATTCAACTGGCATTTGCAAAGGATCTGATTTGTCACAGTTTGCTCTCCTCTTCGCTCCTCCGCACGACTGCCGCCGCCTGTCACCGTAGCCAATTCGAGCTACCAGAAGACCAAAACGTCAGCGAGTCTCCCGATCTTATCGCTCTTGCGAGTCGATCCGGACGATCCATGGGAAGCACGTCTCTTCGCAACCTATAGCACGGCAATACTGTACTGGACGCTGTAAAAAGAACTGGTGTGCTCTCAGCGGCTGACTATTCAAGACTGACACTCCGACTGCGGCATTGAGCGACAAGATCACTCACAGTATTCACGCAGCGAATCATAGGAAGTCGCGGCTGTTGCCTCATGATCATGCGCCCTTCACGGTCAGGTTGAAACGTCATTTCAAAAACGAAATCATCCAGCCGATCTGATGAAAATCTGCTCAATGTTTCAAAGCTCAGAAGCAGAATTATTACAACATCATTACATACAACCTCTCTTTCTTCCACCTGCCGAAAAGGATGGCTCTGACTTCGACTGCTACGCAAACCCGTGCCATAGAACCCAAAGCCGGTACATCTACACACCCACCGAAAGAACAGAGGACGGTAAAGATCTCGTAGAAACCCGCTGGACCGTTGCGCGAGCCAGTGAATCTCCACGGCAGCCAAGTGCTCTGAACTGTACAGACTCCGGAAGCACGAAATGATATCGTGTCATTATCGCAAGCTCAGGACCGATCGAGTGTGAAAAGTGCCGATATCCAGTCCCAGATGAGCTCAATGCGTCTCGGAATGCAGGAGACAAACCCAGATTCAGGTCCGCGTGTCAGCGTTCCAGATTGCGTGTGTAGTGTCCAGTGCTTTTTGGTCGGGATGAAAGACCACATTCTCTCCAGTCTTGTGTTGGTTGCTCGCCCAAAAGACGAGCTGCGGAAGCAGTTCCCAAAAATTTGCTCCCAACACGCCCGTATTCACGAACCTTGACCAGCACTGGAACGCCGCCAGCCAATCGAAATGTGTGCGACATCCCAAAAGAAGTCGAATGAGGTATGCGTCCATCTACTTCACCTTATCAAACCCCGCCTTCTTCCTATCCTTGCGATCGCCCTCAGCCAACCACCGACTCGCTTCGAACAACTGCACCACATTGACATATTGCTTGAACGCCATGACCGGCAAGCTGATAACGCAGAGCACCCAGGGCACGGTGCTGTCCATTTTGTTGGCGCGGGCCATTTCCATGGCGGCAGCGGAGAAAGGCGAGGCGAAGAACGCGGACGGTTTGGGCGCGGCGGGCGAGCCGGGGAGGAGGGTGAGGGGTTCGCCGCCATTGACAGGCAGGAGCGCGGGTGTGATGGTGGGCGAGGAGAAGCAGAGGAGGTAGAGGGCGATGAAGAAGAGTTCGTTGAGGGCGCAGCAGACGAAGAGGACCCACTGTTTGTAGAGAGGTTTGTTAGATCTGGTGTTCAATTGAAGAGGATGTGCTTGATCGCAACGTACCTTGTTGGTGTAGTACAAGTACATAATACGGTTCTTTGCCGACACGTTCTTGTGGCTCTGGCCCTGGCCGCCCATGACCAACGTGGCGTACATGTGCATGTAGTGGCTAGCAAAGTCCAAGCTGATCAAACCCTGGAAGATCATCGAGTACGCAGGCTTCGCAGTCGAAAGGAAGACGAGCAGGCAAGCAGTAGCGCAGCGATCAGTGACCATGTCGAGAACGGCGCCGAAGCGCGTGGACTGCTGGAACTTGCGCGCGGCCATGCCGTCCAGCGCATCGAGCAGGCAGCTGATGGAGTAGAGGAAGCTGCAGCGGCGCGGGTGGAGGGGCATGAAGTAGAGGGAGCAGAGGGCTAGGACGATACGGAGGTAGCCTGCGATGGGTGGTCAGTTTGATGTTGCGCTTTTGGCGGGGGTGTTGCAATGTCCGTACCGATCAGATTGGGGACGAAGAGGAAGATGTTCTCGTTTGTCTGCTCGTCTTCCTCTTCCACTCGTACGGGCTCTTTGGGTGTGCCATTGCTTTGGTTGGTGACCCGTTGTTCGGCCGCCATGCTTGCTGGGGTTGTGTTGAGGGCAATCGAGCGCAATAAGGAGGTGTAATGAAGTGCGACGTCTATTCGCCAAAAGGCTGATCTGTCGTACAGGCTGCGGGTTGGGTTTTGTGGTGTTCGTAGAGAATAAGTCTCTGCCTAGAGGAACCGGGTCGAGGCGGAGATAAGTGTTGTGCTTGCTGCGGGGGTTCGTCTCGCTGGTGGGTCGCAGTTGGTTTGCAGTGGTGGTGGTATGAAGAACGACTCGAGCTCGTATGCAGCAGTGAGAGGCTTGCAGTATGTTTGCACAGAGCAGTAGTGGAAGGTGGATTAGAGGGCTACCTAACACTCGAGCTGACGACCCCCTCGTGGTTTGGCAACAAATCTTGGGATTCGATGCGGCTAACAGGGTGACACCGGCGCCGGACGATCCCTGAACTAGCACCTCTTTAGCGAGACGAGCGAGCCCAAGCTATCCGACTGCCGCTCTCTAGATAAGGCTGCAGCTGGAAGCCGTGGATCCCACGTGCCTGGCTCATGGCGAGGAGCCTTTCTTAGGCGTTTGTGCCGGGCTGGTAGAATAACGGGCATTTTGTGTTCATTGGGGGCTCTCCCGGTTCAAGACTGCAACTCAAATTGAACTCTTGTAGAATGAGATGGTATAGAATCATAATGCACATTGCAGGGGGGTATCTTGAAATAAACAATCCGAACAAAAACACCCTCGATCAACCCTTCAACCTCGCCGCCCGTCTCGCCGCCTCGTTCGCGCCCGCAACGCGATCCAAAAAACTGCTCCCTCGCCATAAACCCACCCTTACTCTTCCCGTAAACATCCAGCTCCTCGCCAATCCCCTGATCCGCCACAAAGCCCTTCCAGTCCATAGCGCTCTTCTGCACCGTACTCATGCGCTCAGCCTTCTTCTTGCTCTCCTCCACCGCCCTGCGCTCAGCCATCACCACATCCACTCTGCTTGGCGCGCGAGGCCGCAGTTTATCGCTGCTCACGCCACGCACGGCAGCTGTAGGGTTCGGCTCGAAGATTGATGGCCGGCGTAGAGGGCGCTGCAAGTTGCTTTCCGATGATGCTTGTTGGTTTGCGGCTGCTGCGCGGGCTTTCGTGCTGTCGGGGTCTGCTTCGGGGTGTTCGGCCAGGTATGCTTTGGCGGCCGCCGAGGATTTGAGCACCTCCTCCTCGACTTCTGTGATTTCGCCGGCGAAGGCAATGCGCCGCTTGATGCGGATGAGCTGGTCTGAAGGTTTCACTGTTTCGCCGGCAGCGTTGTCGACTGACACAGCTGTGTCTTCGCCGTCTACTGCCTGCGGAGCGACGGGCTCGTAGTGTCGGCCGACAGGCACGGCGTGCAGTCGCGCCCACAAATCGTCGACGTCGACGGTGACTTCGCCGCGATCTGCTCGTCTCTTTTCTTTCCGCTCGGCTTTTTCCACGAGTCGTTGCGCTCTCGTCTTGATCAGCCCGCCTTCTCCTCCGCTGTCCTCTTCCACTGCCACATCCTTGCCTTTCCTGCGCTTGCGCTTGCGCTCTTTGATGGTCGCTTCATCGCCAGAGTCCAGCTCCTCGTCTATCGTATCTGGGACTTTGCGCTTGGCTGGTTTTGGCTTGCTTTTCTTCTTAGCAGCAGGCGCATTATTGTCGCCTTCTTCGTCGGAATCCGAGGATGCAGAGACATCTTCGTCTGCAGCGGGAGCGGCTTCTGGGTTGAAGTCTTCGTCTTCGTTGGAGTCGTAGTCTTCGTCTTGAGGCTCGGGATTGGGATTGGGATCTTTGTCTTTTGCCGCCATTGTGTTTTGTGGATGGCGTTAGTTTTGTGCGAGATGTAAAGCGTAAGGTAGCCTCGCTCTTGCGCGCATGTGAAACCGCATCGAAAGTGGGACGTGCGTTCCCGCGTCGACAGCACCTGCCACTGCCAGTCTGCATGACAGTTCGACTACCACTGAATGAAGGCGTTATTCCATGGAATCTTTGGATATATCTTTTGTCTCTTGTATCTATCTTTCGTAAGCCTGATTTTTAATCTGGACGATAGTCGGATGACTGCAACGATCATCCAGGTAAGTTTATGTGCTCATTTGTGTGGGAAAGCTCAAGCTCAAGCTTAACTTTCGATTGACCGGTGCCAAAAACCACAGACGCCGACTACAAAGCCGCAATGATGTAATTCCATGCTCTGGGATCGAGAGGATGTATAGAATTAGATAGATAGAAGTCACACGTTGCCTATCGGCCAATTTAAAGGTCTTACATGTGTAAGAAGCAAGAAGACCTTAACCCAACCCTAACCCGATACAGAAATGCATTGAAGCTAAAAAGACCAAAATACGAATCTCATATGGTTCCACAACAAAATAGCAAGAAGTAGAAAGAAGGAAACATCTCGATCGAAGCCGGGGGGGGGGGGTCGCCACTACTTCAACATGAACACGAGACATCGCAAGAACCAATCCGACCCCAAGACAAATCAAACGAATCAAAAAAATGAACAAAGCAAAAAATGAATCGTAAAACCGACCATGCATACATACATGTACAGCATCATAAACAATCGTATCTATGACGAACCTTCATCTCATTCCATCCTAGACTACATCTATCCCTCACTTCTTTCCCCCACCCAACGCACTCTGCACGCTCCCTCCAATCGCGCCATCAGAATTGAAGTTCTTTCCAATCATGCCCTCACTCGACAGCGGTCCGCCGACCTTCTCACCAATACCGCCAACAGCGCCATCCTTAGTGAAAGCACCGCCAATAGCGCCCTTGGCGTCGAACACCGAAGGACCTTTGGT
>Ga0224744_1150_pt1 | contig 11831 bp, 12 predicted proteins | sample LIM_E_Vancomycin_FD_161636 | JGI IMG/M metagenome (GOLD analysis project Ga0224744, IMG submission 161636) | Enriched cells from gastrointestinal tract of the lab mouse from Pacific Northwest National Laboratory (PNNL), Richland, Washington... | ecosystem: Host-associated > Mammals > Digestive... | reverse complement strand
GACGTCGCAGTCATCATGCACGGTATCAAATCTCGCGTGTTGGGCGATGTACACTTGGTCTTCTCTGGCGTGGTGCCGCTCGGTGTGAACATCCACACATATGACACCGTCATCTGGGCAAAGAGCTTCGGCGCCAAAGTGTCCGAGAACATCACCAAGAAGACAACTCACGTTATTGCAAGCCCCGAAAGGAGAACGGCAAAGGTCCGCCAAGCTGCTAAGAAGGGCGGTAGGATCTCAATTGTCAACTCGGGCTGGCTCTTCGCGTGTTTCTCACAGTGGTCCAAGGTCGACGAAGGGCCTTTCCGAATCCACTCAGATGCGCCAGTCAACGGCCAACCGGCTTTGCCAGACAGTTTCGAAGATAAGGAAATCGGCACACTATCATCATCAGATGAAGAAGCGGCGCTCACCGAAGCTGAGGACGAGGGCGGACGGGAGGCCACAAACGGAACTCATCTAAGTCTGGACATAGACACTGACGAAGAAGAGCTATCAAAATACGCGCCACAAGATGGACGTGTAGATGGCAGTCCCACCGAAGAACAGAACCCAGACGACTGGGACTCAATCGACGCTGAGCTAGCAGACTTCATCGGCGAGTCAGACGTCGAAGACAGCGACGTGCCCGACGCAAGTGAAAGCGAGAGCGAATCTGATGCCGGCAAACTCACCGCAGACTCAACACCTAACAGCAACAAACGCAAACGCGACGCTACTGTTACCGACGCCGACACCGACACTCCTCCTACATCTGAGCCCGAGGGAAGCAGGTTACAAAAGCGCAAGAGGGAAGCCCTCAGCAGGACTACCAGTCTGACTAACATGGCTTCCGTCACGAGCGGTGCTGTCAGTGCCGTTGAACCCTCAGAACCTGCAAAGCTCGACGGTGTAGACGAGGAAGATGACGATGAAGATGACCTTGACGCAGACCTCGAAGCTGCACTAGCAGCCGAGATGGAGAAGGAAGACGATGATGGAGGCGAGGCGGAAGGAGAGGCGTGAGATGGCTAGCACGAAGGTCATCATCGTCATGCACTCCAACTCTGTGCTATCTGGCGTTTCTCATTCAAATCAAAGCGAGGGAGTTACAGCGGCGTTTTCGAGAAGCATGGCCTGTGGTATTGTCTACGGACTTGGTTCTCCAGGCCGAGGATTGGGAGTTTTTGTTGGATCCTAGGCTTTTGATATGGTGGATCTTTGCTTACGATGTGTTTTGTACCAGAGATAACTTTTGCTACTAGTGGTACCACTCTTCACTTCTGCCCCCTGCATTGCGTCCTTTCATGTCAAATCTCATGTCCATATCATAGGTTGATTTAATGCGTGGTATTGGTTTAGTTACCTAGGCATTTCAACCGCAGATCTTGACCTCAAAAGGCGGGCGCTGAGGAGGACCTCGGCTTGTTCTAGACTACACAGACATGGGCTTTGTGCAGCGGTACAGTACATCGAATGTTTGAACAACCATACGAGTGTGTGACTCGTATACTCTGATAAATTCTATATACACTGCTCTCTACAAAAACCTCATCAACACCGACATGGGCAACAAAGATCCAAAAGACGGAGAAGCATCACTTGCTACATCTCCACCCAAAGACCAAACATCAACAGCTTCCCAGCGCGTCGCTCAAGTCAACGACCATCTAACCCCAACATCCTCACAACAAGATCAAAAACAACAACCAAACACCACTCGCCGCCGAAGAAAGCCGAAAACAGACAATGACCTACCAGCAGACTGGTCCGACATCCGCTCCCAACTCACAACTCTCCGCTCCCTAGCCGCCACCCCAGACACCACCAGGACAGGCTACATCCGCCAAAAGCAAGCCGGCAAACTCTGGGTCCGCGAGCGCGTAGACCAGCTCTTCGACACCGGCAGCGTGCGTGAGATTGGTTCCGCTACGGGCTCGGTGGACTGGAAACAACTCGACGCCCTCCGCGAGGAGCCCAAAGCCTTCACGCCGAGCAACAACGTGCAAGGATTCGGCAAATTGCGTGGCAGGGAAGTATTGTTCACGGCTGATGATTTTAGTTTGAGGGCGGGACATGCTGATGGCGCGCTGTGGGCGAAGACGACGTATTTGGAGAAACTTGCTGTGGCGCTGAAATTGCCGATTGTTAAGCTTGTTGATGGTTCGTCGGGGGGTGGGAGTGTTAGTACGATTCGCACGGAGGGGTATAGTTATGTGCCGCCTTTTCATGGCATGGATGCGATCATGAAGCAGTTGAACGGTGGGATTCCGAATATAGGCGCCGTGCTGGGTCCGGCTATTGGGCTTGGAGCGGCGAGGGTGGTGAGTTGCCACTTTAGTGTTATGGCGGGTGATGTTGGGAGTTTGTTTAATGCTGGGCCGAAGGTGGTGGCTGGGGCGACTTTTGAAGAGGATTTGAGTTTTGGTGATTTGGGAGGCCCGGGTGTGCATTGTGCTAATGGGACGATTGATAATCTTGCGGAGAACGAGCAGGGGGCGTTTGAGCAGTTGAGGAGTGTCCTGGGCTATTTGCCGAATTGTGGGACGAGAGTGCCGCCTGTACTGGAAGTACAGGATCCGGTTGATCGAATATGCGAGGACTTACGATCGATTATCCCTCGAAGGAGGGAAAGGATGTACGACTCCCGCCGGCTCATCTCCAACGTCGTCGATGAAGGCTCGTTCTTCGAAATCGGCCCTCTCTGGGGCAAGACCGCCATCGTGGGCCTGGCTCGTCTCGGAGGCAAACCCATTGGCATCATTGCTAACAACGCCGAAGTCCTCTCTGGAGCTTTGGACGCCTCTGGCTCGCAGAAGATTCTCCGACACCTCAAGTTCTGCGACGTCTTCAATTTGCCGATCGTTCAATTCGTCGACGTCCCTGGGTATGCCATTGGCACTGTGGCCGAGAAGCAAGCAACGATGAGATGGGGCGTCGAGCTCACCAAGACGTACTTCACCACGACCGTGCCGATCTTCTCGGTCATTGTCCGCAAAGCATACGGCGTGGCAGGAAGTCTGATGCTCGATGCTCGAGATCCGCACATGCGTGTTGGCTGGCCTTCGGGCGAATGGGGCAGCCTTCCCTTAGATGGTGGGATTGATGTAGGCCACGCTGCTGAGCTGAGAAAGATTGAAAAGGAACAAGGTCTTGAAGCGCGGAAGGCGAGGTATAAGGAGCTCGATGAGGAGTATCGTCGTCTGATGAACCCTGTCAGGACTGCGAACCACTTTAGCATTGAGGAGATTATTGACCCGGCGTATACGAGGGCGCTTGTTGAGCGTTGGACTAGGCATATGTATGAGAACGACTTGCCGGAGAGGGTGACGTTGAGGCTGTGTGGGAAGTTGCAGCCTACTTATGCTTGATGGTAATTTCTGTTAGGATGAAGCAGAAAATAGATTCATGCGTGGCTTTCTATCAGGTTTTGCCTAATCATGTCCGAAGTTCATGCTTCCGACTGCTCTCCCGGTTGATGACTTACGATATGGAAACCGAGTTCACATCGGCACGGCCCAGGAGCATCAATGGGAGACTGGTAGGGCCAGTAGTCTCCCGAACGCGTCTTATCTTTTCGCGTTACCATTTTGTCGATGGTGCAAGTCTCGCAAATACACGATCGATGTGCCGTTACATCGACGCTGCTTCGCAAAAGAAGGCAGCTGGGAGCTTTCGCCGAACTGAGGTAAGAGCTTGGCTCGGTGATTAGAGTCTTGCAGAGCACGTCAGAACCCAAGCAGGGGCTTGAGCTCGTGGTGGAAACATCGAACGATGAAAGATGGAGAGGGTGGTGAAGCGAGAAAAGCTGATAGACTTACGGGCAGTGGCTCTGACGCAGAAAGTAAGTAGCGCAGCACCTGGACTTCAAGCATTCGTTGTGAACAAAGATAGAGCGACAAGCTGTAGCTCATAGGACTTACTCTTCGTCATTCTCTGCTCACCTCCACATTCCCTAACGATGATCGCTTGCGCGTGACCATGTCGAGCATGTGACCTACGAAATCGCATCAGCATCGATAGCAAGCTACCTCTGCCATTCAGTAGCATAGTATAGACCGGTTCTTCGAGCACAAATTTGTCACAAGCTCGTCATACGCCAGTAGGCATCGTGACTGTGACTCAGTGCTGCTTTTCCAGTACCAGCTTGCCAATACCAGCGCATCAAAGGAGCTCAGTATCGAGTACACACATCAAGAACATCGACTGTCCGTATACCCGGGCATGCCAAATCATATGACGAATAAATGCTCAGCCCTATCCCCTAAGGTTCACATGACAGGTCTGCAGAGAGATGTCAGCCAAGCGTATTCTCTCCACCCGGTGCGACGCTGGTCAGGATTGGCAGTGCCAATATCTGGAATGTAGTGATCGAGATGGAAAAGGCGGTCGCGAAGACATGGCTTGCTGCTCTTGGTTGCGCATGGTAGCCTAAAATCCCAGAGGATGAAATAGATGAATGAATGCGCGTTTGTGGAAGCCACTCGCGGCGCCTTTGAGATCATACTTCGTTACTGTCAACACGAGAAGACCAACTTCTCAGATGCTCTGCTCCCACGGCGAGTTGCCGTGAGAGATGCGTTGCTATCCTCGGTGACGACCAAGTCTTGACAGGCTTGTGCGCGCCCTTCCCAAGAAAGACGCAAGTTCGCTTCCGTCTGGATGGAGAGAGCCGAGCGTGGCGCTGGGCGTGGCAGGCTTGCGTGCAACAATTCGCGCGCCGAGCCCACCGCTTCCGATCAATGGCATGGCTTGCGAGGCTTTGTCGGGTACGAGTGGCTCGACTGAGTAGTCAACGTCTTGCGCAGCCATGCTTGGTGGTAGCGCAAGTCTTGGGACATTTGTTGTTGCCCAGTGTTCGGTCTCCAGGAAACCCACGGCTGCCAGCTTCACGATGCGAATAGAAGACGTGCATGATTACTGCAAAACGGCCGAGAAAGACCGAATCCTTGAGGATGATATAGTGTTTGTGAAGATGGTGGCCACCACGTGCATCATGGACGTGTGTAATTTAACCTCTCTTGTGTATCTGCAAGACCAAAAGCAGCAGAGCACAAGATTTGAAGGAGCGCCACGTGGTCCAAGAAGAAGGCTAAGCCAATACGCCCCTACGCTTCCGCCGAAGTCGCACAAACTCCAACAAGGAACTAAAACAGGCCACAAAGCCGCAGACAGCCTTGGACACACACAGCAAAGCAACAGCCAACACGGAGGCCGGATCCTAAAAGTCGCTCAAAAGCACCCAAGCACGACCAAGCACACAAATGCTTGGACAACGCGCCGCACCGCTTGGCGAGACACTCGAGGATGTTGAAGGGTGGAGCGCAGTCAAAGCAAGCACTCGCCTGACGGGCGGTCGATAAGCTTAAGCAGCACTTGGTTTAGCCAGCTTTAGCGTTGACCCCGCTGCAAGCGAGCCAGACGCTTGTGGCTTGGGTTTTTACTTCATCCTCGCGTGGCAGTGGAGACTACCGCGACGCGGCACGACCCCAAGCTGGGCGTTCTTTTCGACTTGTCTGGATCGATCCGCAGGTTCCGAACGAGCCTGGGTGGGCGTGACACCTGGCCAAGTCGCGGGCGAGATAAGGACACATGTGCTACTGTGTCAGGCGGCGATTGTTGATGATCACTATCTAATCTAGACCTGTGTGCAGAGTTTTTGTTAGGGTTGTCGGTGCGGCACTCTCAGGCTTCCAGCACCAGCACCAGCCCGCCGATCAGCATATAAGCATAAAACCAAGGAAGGCGGAGAAAATTGTCGCTGACAGGTACGGGCTTGAAGGCTGAGTGGCCAAGGTAGGCTTACGCGGACCCTTGGCCCTAGACACTGATAAAGACAGGGAGCCGGGCTGCATCGAATCGACAAGCTGTGCTAAGAAGGTGGAAGGCAGCCAAAATGTTCCTATCAGCTGACGGGACGGATTTGTTGTCTCGTGTCGCTTTTGCTCCCTCTGATGGTGGAGCATTGTAGTATACGAGTCTGTGTCCGTGTCTCTCCACCAAACACATGGCCATTCTATCTCAGTCACTTCTTCGAGACATCCAAATCAATCTGGAACCCCGTGCATGATGGCGACACCACAATCAATCAATCGTGTGGAAAAAGCGCCCAAGGCTAAACTCCAAGCCAGAAGAGATCGCCACGAGTCGTGGCTTTTCTCGGCCGGCCAGGATCGGGATAAGCTTGAAGTTCCAAACAAGACTATCAGCTTGGCGGGCGTTACGACCCGCTTCTTTGGGACAAGTAGGCACGGCGCCGCCCTATGTACAAGCCGGCATATTCGATCCGCGGACGAAGAGATTACAGATAGCACGCTGGATAGGAGTAGGAGTTACATAAGGCGTTGCGCTCCGAGGAGGCGCCTTCGACAAGGGACGCTTCTAGGCAGATGTAACGGGCGCAAAGTGGCCTTCCTTCTTTAGTACGCGATCCTCCGCGGTAAGCTATGACAGGCCAAGCTTGCACAAGAAGCTTGGGGTGCTGCGCCCAAGGGAAGGGCTTGGTACGAGTCTTGGAGGGGCTTGTCTTTCGTCCAGACCCCGGTCCCTTGGTCCGTTTCGCCTGGGGAAGCGAAGCATGAGTCTGTTTGCATCTTGGCTCGGAGAGAGGTGTTCAGTACCCTAGAGGTGGTAGGATGTAGTAGGTACTCGCATACTCATAGACTCATCAACACCACTCGGCTTCTCCGCTCCCCAGCAGCACAAGCTGTGGCGTGACGACAGGCGACAGCATTGGAGAGCGGTCGCTTTCCTAGGCTCGCTGCTCGCGTGTCTGCTGTGCCCAGCGGCGAGTAGCACAAGTGGTGGAGGGCAGATGGCGGCGCCCGTTGGTTGGCGGAGAGTTGGCTCCGCCCAGAGCGGCTTGGCGGACGAGCACGATTTAGAGTTAGTTTTTAGCGCGCATGGCGGCGTGGATCGCATTCCTCGGCTCGCTTCTTGTGCGTGTGCGGTCATCCAACGACCTAACTACTTGCCATTCCCTCCACCGTGCCGCGATCGCTCCTTCCACCTCCTCTGCGAAAGACTGACACCTGCAGCCTGTCTGTGACTTCACTTGCACTGTGAATAACGTGACGACTGATCGTCTCTGCGGCCCGCCCGATCTTGTCGAAAACATATTACAGCTTCGAAAAGAGCACTATTACTCCGCAAAGTTTCATCAGCTGCAAAGAATTCCTTGAGGTATGTGTGCTGTCTGCTATAGCTTCGACTCAACCATACTGATTTGCCACAGCAACTGCTCACCACATCTATCAGACTTTTCGACCAAGCAGCTTAAGCACTGCCTGGGCGAAATGGAGACTTACAACGGTCACGTCCGCACACCCGCGGATGCGATCATCCTCTTCGAGGCGTGCCGAATTGGCCTGCTGCCTCGTGTGCAAAGACGTCTCTCTGAAAAGGAGAGACAGTCAATCAAATCTGGCTCTGTCTTCGTCTGGGACGAGCGTGAGGCTGGCATGCGCCGATGGACTGACGGCAAATCTTGGAGTGCCAGCCGCGTATCTGGAAGTTTCTTGACTTACCGTGAAATGGAGGGCAAACGAGGCGGCAGCAGTTTCGACAAGAACGCCAGTCAAGCAGCCGCGCCACCTACAAACGACCAGGACTCAGATGGTGGCCCTGACGGCTACCGCTACAAGCCTGACGGTCTGATGAAGCAGTCATTCTCAATCACTACCAATAACAGCCAGCACTTGCATCTCATCAGCTATTACTCTCGCTCCTCACAACAATCTCAACATCTCATGCAGCCTACCAACGACCCTCAACTTCGCCACATTCGCCCTGAAAAAGGCATGTACCCAGAATCGACTGTCCACGAGCAAAGTACCATTCCTGCTGTCACCCGTGGTCCCATGGGCTCTCCTGGCTACACGCACGCCGTCCACCACCAGCCTCCCATGTATGGTCGTCCTGGCTATGGTTACCCACCTCACCCAGGCGCATGGGCACCTCCTAGTCCGATGCACACACCGCCTCCTCATCCTCACTATGGTCCCTACTACCAACACCCTGGACATCCAGCATATGGGCACCCAATGGGCTACCCTCCCCATCCTGGATACGGACCAGGTGCTTACGACAGGCCACCACCGCACATGGCAGGTCACCTTCCTCCACCTCCTCACCACTACGGCCATCCCCCGGGACCTCCTTCGGCCCTCCAAGGACCCGGACCCGGTTACCCTCCAGCTTACGGTCAACAATCTTACCCCGGCTATGGCTCTTACCCACCACCGCCACCTGCCAGTGCTGCAAGCTATCCTCCTTCAGCTGCTCCTGCTCCTGTTTCCGCGGCTTCTGCACCGCCTGCACCCAAAGTGGACGCCCGTCCCATCCCGCCACCAGTCACTATTCCCGAGCCAAAGAAGGACGAACGCCAGGACTCGCAGCAAAGCCAAGGCCAGCTCAAGTCGCCAGCTCAGTCAACACCCGAAGCTCCAGCTCAGTCCGGCGCACAATCACAATCCTCAGCCGCGCCTTCGACAGCTGGTGCAGCTGCTCCTGCTCCAGCCGCCAGCTCCGGCCAAACCATCCCAAGCATCCACGCGATGCTCAACGCAGGCGAAAACGGCCAGCCACCCGTCCGCTCCAGCAGCAGAAGCCCAGGCGGCAGCCGCATGGCGTCTGACATCCCTATGCACAAGCTTGGCTTCGAAGCGAGCCGGGATGTGCAGGCTCTCAGGAATCTGGACAAGACTACGTTCAAAGCTTACTAGAGATGATAGCTTGTGTGCTTGACTTTTATGATCATTGCTCTTTTAGCGAAGGTGTTCATTGGTGTTTTCACGACTGTGGGTTTGAATGACTGGGCTCGAACGCCCTTTTGGTTTTCGCTATGCACTGCCATGTAGGAGGAGTGAAAGAAGAATGCTAGCATTGGAGGGAGATTTTGGACGTGAATAGCGAAAGCTCCATAGTTCCTTGACACTGAACGTTCGCATACAACTTTGCCAACATCGATTACAAATTTATCAGATTCCCATTGATGACCAAGAAAACGCATTAATCTTTCAATTTGGACTGAAGAACAAGTGCCTGGAAACTGTGCATGATCTCGTCTCGTAACTACCACCAAACGCAACAATCCCACCCAAGCGCATAGCCAGCTGCGCGACATCGGGCTCCGCGAAAAGCGATCCTTGGCAGAAGTCCACAATACCATGCATGTCTCGCATGTACCCCGTCACCGCGCATCGATGCCCAAGCCATCTCCGGAAACCGCCCGATGTAGTCCAAAGTGCCTGATGCCTGCCTCCCAACCGAGTTCTGCAACCTCGAGAAAGGCTATCCTCATGTGTATCGATTCGCGAATTGGACACCAGCCGAGTTCATGGGTTCTACGCACGCAAAGTGCGCCGCTTTTCCTCAGAGCAAAGTGTTGGGCCGTTTCGATATGAAGTTGTTCATTCTTCTTTCCATTCAACAAGTCTCTCCTACTTTCGCGAGCCAGAGTGCGTGCGCCCTGAGTTGGGACGAGCTGCTAGGCCGGGGTTGGCTTCGTTCCAGGTGTTGACTAGGACTCTGCGAAAGGCATGATAGTTAGCAGTTTGTTCTCTTTAACCACGCCTATCTTCTGATAGCAAGTATGCGCATTGCTGCTTCATATATCGCGACTCACCTCTGTGTCCTATCAGCATACTCCTCCGCGTCCATCTCCTTCACACCGACTTTCAGCCCGCCGTCTTTCGTGAACGTCATGTTCTTCTTCTCCATGTGCTTCTGGCCGCGGTCGGCGAGCTCATTGCTCCAGAGGTAGATTTGGTAGCCGAAGTAGGCACCGCCGCCGACGACGGCGAAGAGGATGATGAGCGGGAGGAGTGAAGTCAGGCCCATGGTTGAGAATGTGTGCCGGTGTTTGGTGGAAAGTTGAGGTGTTGCTGGGATGCCCTGGACGTGGAGGGAGGAGAATTGGAGCTGGATACGATACTATGGTATGGGTGGCAGGAGGGCAAGAGTGAAGTGAAACGATGGGCGAGTGACCTCTGCCACGGAGACGCGAACTGAGTACAAACTAGACTAGCTGCTGCTGTTGTGTGCTGCGCCACGCATCAGGGTTTCGGTCGCGTGGTGGGGGACGTTGATCCCGCAGGGTGCAGCGTGGAGGAGGCAGGCCTTGGCGAGGTTGAGAGGGTCTGGACGAGGGCGAGACTTTGAACATGAAACATCGTCTACGCCGTATCAGCATGGGGATGATATATTGGACGACTTGCGCACGGTGTGAACAGTGTGTCCATTCGCTAACATGGTGAGGACCAGATACCTCGCGGTTTCAGGATTTGGCTGAACACGACGGTCTGAGTACCTCTGTATCTGTGTCTATCTGCGACTAAACTTGGGCAGTGCTCTGGATGCATTCTTCAACAATCCTTATTATAGAGATGCCTCTCTTCGTTCAGCCACACTCGCCTGTCTGCCAGAGCTTCTCATCGAGGGCCACCGTCTCATATCCGGGCCATAGTCTGGTATCTATGTATCGCCCCACGCTCGAGCACCTGGTGAGTCGACCCAGGACGACAACCGATCTGACCTGATATGACATGCACTTCACTGCGTGCTAGTCATACGCTGCAAGTCTGCGCAAAGCAGACATAATTTCCTTTGCAAGAAACTCACGCTTTCTTCGGTCGTTCAACCCGCCTCCTCATCGTCGACCCAGGTGGAGAAGCTCCATGAACCGACGTTAGGATCAACTGTCAGCTTCAAGCGCTCGACAAACCACTCATCATACATCCGAGCAGCAGCGCGCATAGCCTGCGCGTGTCCGGGTCCTGCGCCACCACGACGAGCATCCGCACGGTTTCGCCAAAGGCCTGTGATTAAAAAATTAGAATGCGGCAAAACGGCAACCATCGAGTGTCACTTACAAGTAGCCAAGTTTCTCCCAACCTCGTTCGGACTGCCAAACCAGTACTTCAACAACCCCCCTCCTTCGACGGCTTCGAGATGCGCTGCTTTGTCCAGCTCGCCGAGCAGCTGTCTGTCGGCATGTTTGTTGACTCTCGAGCGAAAGACGATAACGTAGAAGTGCTGACTCTGCAGTTCCTCATTCGGCTGCTCGGCTCTCATGGCCTGCGAGAAAATATCCGCAATCGAGTCCCAGTTGAAAGCCTTGTGATAAGGCGCAGTGGCGAAATCGGGAGTGATCCATCGCATGCCCGTCAAAGCCTCGGCGAAGAGTTGCAGTGGCTTCTTGAGGGTTGTGAGGTCAAGCAGATGCGCGCGATCACTATACGGTGAAGCTTGGAGCAGATCGTAGTTCTGTGCTGGTGGTGTTGTGAACGAAACAATGTCCTTGGCCGTGAAGTTCTTTGTCTGCGAGAATTTGTGCTTCTTAAGCGGTCTTGCGTTCTCAAGATGCAGGACTTCATCTTTCATTGTTGTTGCTGTTGTGTCGGCTGCGCCTGTGTCGACGATCTCAAGTCCCGGCGCCATGTTTAAGCGAGCGTTTTGTGGCTGTTTGTTGGTAGTTTTGTACCGCGTACCTGCGTTTTAGGACGATCGAAGGATTGGTTTGTACTTTTCTGCAATTCGAGGGTGTGTGACTTCGTGTGACTTTGATGTTTGCAATGTTGTGAGTCGCCGTTTGGCCACTCTCTCCCGATATGGCGCGAGATGGCGTGATTGGAGCACGCAAGACTCATGCTTCACTCGCCTGATCGGAAGGCACACCGCTTCAGTGGAAGGAATTGAATGCATGCTTATATTGGTGATTGTGGTAGGCTACTATTACTACTACTTCACACTGTTCTGACATATTGATATAGCTGGAGGTAGACTGTAGCCCTTACAGCGGACTTGTTTCTGTGGGTCCTGCGTTGGTCCCACCTATACGGACACTGTCAAAC
>Ga0224744_1123_pt1 | contig 11961 bp, 13 predicted proteins | sample LIM_E_Vancomycin_FD_161636 | JGI IMG/M metagenome (GOLD analysis project Ga0224744, IMG submission 161636) | Enriched cells from gastrointestinal tract of the lab mouse from Pacific Northwest National Laboratory (PNNL), Richland, Washington... | ecosystem: Host-associated > Mammals > Digestive... | reverse complement strand
AGCGGCGCAGCAGCCCAAGCTGATGCGGTCGGCGTCCCTCTCGTATGTGACACAGTCGATCAAAGCGAGGTGGAAGCCTGCAATGCAAATCAGCAAAGTCATCAGTAGTGGCAGAAAATCAGTGACGGCAAGATATCTGCAGCTCAAGTCGGGTCATGCCGTGACCGGTGTATACCTGCTCAGGACCAAGCAGGCACAAGATGCACGTTGCTGGTGGTGCAACAGCAGCAGACAAACTATTGCCCACCTACTGATGGAATGTCGAAGGTGGAAGAGAGAGCGTGATGTGATGCTGAGGGACATGCATCAAAAGAAGATCAGGATCTCAGCGCAGAGAGACACATCTGACCTTCAACTACTTTTCGACGAAAGTGCAGCGGAAGCAGTGCTCCAGTTCCTCGACCACACTGCGGTGGGAAAGAGGATGGAAGATAGGGAAGCAAGAGACATTGACGAATGGGACATTGGGCGACTTGATGGAAGCGAGGAGACGAGTGGAGAGGTGGAGGAGTGAGGCGGCGAGTGAAGGTGCAACAAACCAAGGGATAGGACAGTAGGAGGGCAATGAGCCCAAAAGCCGTGGCGGCTTGAGGAAGTCGGGACGGCGAGCAGGAGCATAAGAGACGAGACGAAGCAAGAGCACATTCGGGTATTGGAAGTCTTCTAGTAACTAGCTAGGGGTTGTCATAAGCTAAATAGCTTGCATACAATATGAATCCAAAAAAAAAAAAGATTTGAAATTTGTCAACTGCCTGGTTGAGGGCTATTCTCATCAACCAACCAGTCAACCATGAAAAAAGCAATTGGTTGTTGCAGGCATGGTCACTCTTTAGCGACGGCTCATACGGTCACCGTGAATAGCCTAAAAGAATCAATCGAATCAAATCAAACCAATCAAATCTATTGGTAGCGATGGACAGGAATTATCTCGTGCTAAAAGGTTGGGTAGCCCAATAGTGAAAGCGGATAGTCCCGCAAGGTCTAGCCGATCTAATTACGCCAAGTGATAACGGGATGAGTTGGCCAATGAGAACCGGTTGCTTTCTGAAGCCGAGAGCGAGACGAGGAGTCGCCAACACACCAAAGTTGAAGGCCAACTCATGATAAAATCTGTAAGGCCGTGACATCTACACGAGCATGCAAAGCCCGAAACTAAACGCGAGGCCGCGTAAAGAACGCTCACGACGCGGTAAGATCCACTACCAAGCCTGAACCTCTTCACGGCATCAATTTCTGACGGACCTCTGACGGACTTCACGACTAGGCTGCCGAACTTGTCGCATTCGGAAAGTTAAGTGCGATGAGCGCCGACCCCAGTGTCACAGATGTGAAAAGAGTTTCGCGACGTGCGAATGGCTCGAAGTCGGGCAGTCTCTTCGCAAGACCACTGTCCGACCCTCAAGTATTATGTCGCGCTTGGAGGAAGGTGTCTTGGCCGCGCTTCTTCCAGCGCCTGTTGCATCGTTGGAACACCGCGCGGGCAAGGTTTCGGAGAGCACTTCTGCAGTAACAGCTAGCGCTACACTGCATGATTCGTCGAATGACTGTGCCGCGGAAGAGTGTGTACATCAAGCACGCCGGCACCAATCATTGTCCGAACAGCACAGTCAACTCGCGAACTCACTGCAGCTCAGCGTGGAGGAGCAAGAAGCTTTCTTGTATATCCCGAGCTCTGTTCTGGTGGCTTGTTACGGCAAGCCATGGGATTGGTGCTGTCTTTCATACATATACCAACGCATAGCAAACAGATATGCGGGAGTGATGAGGGGTTACATCGCCATCGCCGGTATGGAACTTCGAGCCCTGGAACTTCGAGCCCCTCGCAGGGGACCTTCTGACGTCGGTCTGGAAAGACTGCAACGGTTAGAAGCCTTGGCACAGTCTAACTATCACTCAGCTTTGAAAGAGCTTTCAACTCTCTTAGCCGACGCATGCACCTCGACATGGAATGAAGATAATACAGATGCGCTCTTCACCATGTGGTTCCTCATTCTGAGATATGAGATGCATGATAAAGCGTGCATTGGAACGTCCATATGCCACCTTCGAGGAATTCGCTCTCTTCTAGAAATTTACTCCAGGGAAGACGACAATAGCCGTAACAAAGAGCTCCCGTGGGTCTCGCAAAATATGCTCTTACTTATCTTGTAAGCACAAAAACGATACTTGCCAGGCATTGCTGACGATCACGCAAGATATATGGATGCAGACAATGCAACGAGCAATCCTGTTGCGGGCCAATTCTGCTCAAGTTTCTCATCTCGGCCACCCCGGGACTGCCTGTCGCATGAGAAGCTTTTCTTGAATGTGCGGTTGATCTTGCCTCACATTTGGGGGGACGCCTATCCCATCGTAGAATTGCTCGATGATATGGAGAACTATCGACCGCTTCGGCTGTACCACTTGTGTCAGGTATCTAAGCTGGAGCTGCTTGCACTTGCGAAGTTGAAGGAACATAATGCGACGCTCGAGATAGAGTGGCGGAAATTGTGGTTGTCAATTAAGGATATTGAGCACGTAGGTGAAATGGAACTTGCTGGTGGTCTAGAGAACTATCGCGACTGACGTGTCTCCTAGGAGTTTGCTGATATCGTACTTTTGGCTCAAAAGACATGCAATTCTGCCGGTAGACGGCTTTTTTGGACGATTTATGCAGCGACCTTGGACTTTCTCGCATTGAAAGCGCTTTGTCTACGCACCTGCCCGTATCGAGACCCTCAACATGATGCTCATCTTGCTGTATCGAATATCGTCTCAATCGCTAACAAAGCTTTGGAGGAAGACCCACATAAAGTGTATCGCTTCATGTGGGCGATTTCGGTGGCCTTGTACGGATCACAGAGTGAAGGCGGCGACATTCGGCTAATCGCACATCTTCGACGCGCGCAGATCCTACTTCCTAAGCTCGGCATTGATACTTCAAGCCTGGCATGCGCATAGATGGCGATTAACCATCCAATTACGACTCGTGATCTTTGCTGACCCCAGGTCGTTCATCGAGCAAACGAAAAGGGGGTTTGGAGAGCGTTTAATCTGCTCACGTAAGTTCGAGGGTCTTGTCTGTTTGGCTGTATTGTTGGACATTTTCAGTCTTGGCATAAATGGTCAGATCGTGCTCCGCTCAGGAACTATCTTTCCGTGTCTTATGCAGGTATCAGCATGCCTCAAGCTGGATCCTATCCACAACTCTATCCAGAATCAGGGTGACACATAGACAAACAAACACAAACATTACCGCCTGATCGTTTGTACCCGAGCAATGTGAAAGATTGGTTGCGTGTGTATGGATCGTCGATTTTTGTTTGTTTACATGTATAGTTATGTCACTCGAGTGGCTAACAGATCGAAGAGCGACGGTTAATCGTGGGGATCATATTGCATCGCACTTTCGCCGCCCCTCTGCCACAATGCGTCAGGGCTACGCACCCACGCACACCAGACTTGTTGTCACCACTCGTTCGTGCCAGGCCCTTTTACTGCATACCACATAAGCAATTTGATTCAGAGCACAGCCACCTTCTCAATGAATGAGGACAGGGTAGACCTATTATAATGGACAAGGTTACCATCGACGCCTTTGTGGACTTCAAACCAGTGCTGGTAATAGTGAGAACCTAGATATGATGGTAAATCTTGTGTCTTGTGACAATAGACTCAACGGTATTCTTATGCCTTCAAGGCTTCGAGCAATGAGCAAATATCCACGACCTAGCTTTTCAAGACGCAGACGTGCGGCGCCAGATACGAGATAGTTCAAGACCACTGCGGGAATTTTGAGGGCCTGTGTAATGGACTGTAGTCAAACGGCGGTACGTTCACCGAGGGGTGATTGTAACAGGTAAGGATATGTATCTCTGGCTAGCACGCTGGGTGCAGTTGTGTTAGATTCTTGATCTAAGTCAAGCCTTTCAATGGTGAGGACACTATGGGACACCCTGTCCAATAAGCAGATTTTGTTAATGGACAAGCACAGAGTGGACCAAAGGCTTATTGCACACTATGCAACAAGAATCTTTGGGCTGGTACCAGCCATAAATCCAGGCATATCCCTTCGAAATCGAGTTCACAGAACGATAATTTCACCCAAGAGGACTAGGCAAGAAATTCAAGATGTTCCGCCAGACTACCGATGCCAAATCTGAGGCTTGCTGTCGCAATCAACATCCCGAGAGTTTTCATAGCGTAATTCCAAAGCGATGCCTCGTTTGATTGCTGTTTCTGGTGTGCCATGGCTGCTTGTCCAGTACCACTCAAGAAGATTTTCTTACTGAACAGACATTTTCTTATTGGACGAGTACAGGGTGGACCTCTCTTACTGGACAAGGCCACCATTGAAAGGCTTGCTCGTGAGTATCTGGACCCTGCCGTGTATCTACAGAGCATGGAGAGCCACAGAGTAACAAAGCACTTTCCAGGTGATGAGACCTTGCCTTGTCGGGCTAAGCTTGGCTGCATGAGAGTAGCACACAGTCGCAACGTCCAACGTCACGCCCTGCCTTGGGCTACCATCACCGCTTGGTCTTTTAACATGTTCATCCGAACAAGGTCATATGACCAATATTGTGCATTATTGTTATCCAGTGAAATTCAGAGAGCCCCTGTTGAGAAGTATCGTATGCTGCCCATGTCGCTCTCACCAGCTCGAGCGCCTTGCCACTTGGTTGTGGAGCGACAGAACATTTGTAAAGCTGTAGTCGATCAATAATCGATTGTCGGGCACTTTCCACTCTTGCCATCCGACCCAGCAAAAGTTGGTTTCTGTAAGCTGATCCAATCAATTCTTCTCCGTCGCGCGGGTTCCCAGGCGCCGTTCCTCGTAAAAGACTGAAACCTGCAACATGAGTAATTGCGCCCGCGGTCGACTCAACGGTTTCCCGTCTTTTTAGATTGTTTCTCAGGTTTTCCATCAACGATGAATCTTGAAACAGTGAAGGTATTGGTTCGGTTCATTTGGTTCATTTGGTCGAACCGGTTTGGTTTGGTTGGTTTTGGTTCCTCCTCTGACGCTGATCTGGTTGGTTCGGTTTTGACCTGCTGGTTTCCAATGGTTAACCAACAGGTCAGTGACACCATACGACTTTCCTATATAGGCTAACCGGAAGCTTGTTTACTTCCGAATCGGGCTAAGAGCGCGTACTTCAGTGGGTGCATCGGCGCGTGTTTGCGCTTCATTGCACATTCACCCCATTCTCAAGGACTTTTTAATGCTCAAGGCTTCCGAAAGTCTTTCTAAACGTCAAGTGTACGATAGCTGAGCGCGCTGTCGCCGTACACAAGCACTATACAACATTTGCGATAGTTGCCTATTTGGGAAGTGGTTTCCATTGGTTATTTTGGTTCGCATATTCTTGTGAGCTGGTTGGTTCGGTTTTTAGGTCAAAACCATAACCAACCGAACCAATAACTTCACTGTCTTGAAACTCACGCGATATCTTGGGCAACGGAAGACCTGCTGCGGCAGAGACGTACAAAAGTGGTAGTATCTTCGTTGAACCCGAATCAGTGGGTATCTTCAGAAGTACATCAAGGAGCTCAATCGAGAGGTCGAATATTTTCTCTTCTCGACTGTGCTGCTCATCCATACATGCATCCGCCCGTGCGAATCCTCCTTCCCTGTGGACTTCGATGTTTTCTTCGGTTTCATATCGATCTGACACGGTCAGCCCGCTGAACTTCAAGTGCAATTGCAGGATTGCTGCGAGGCGAGTTGCCTCGGCGGCACATATCAAGTGCCAGACAGGAGTTTGATCGTCCTTAGTGCGTATTGAAGCAAATCTGTGGGTTTTACCCAATTCGAGGAAATCCAACGAGCCGAAATTTATGCTTTGTAGTTCGCATAAGAGACTTCTTGCCACAATCAGATTCCTGACGTCCCCGGAAAGTCCAGATCGGAGCCTAGTGAACGAAATTTGCGATCCATTCTCCAACTCATCTCGACATAACGACAATGTGAGACCCAGAATATTCTGCCCGTGGCTCGAGATCCCGGCCCATGAATGGAGTGGAGGAAATTGGTCCAGCGACTTGAAAGAGTTCACCAGCGTCTGGGAACTACTGTCGCCCGGGGATGAGTGTAGCTGATACACAGAAGCGGCTCGTTGAATATTGTAAGTGGCAGAAATCATCTGTTCGTGACGCTTGCGAGACTTCAACAGCTCCTTGGTGCGGCGATTTGGTGTAATGCTGACGAGCATATCCCAGTAGTTCAAGCTTTTGCAAAAGTGGACGTAGTGAGCTCTTTCGCGCATACTGAGCTGACTATCATCGAAGCTACACAAATCTAACACCCTGGCAATATTTTCTCGGAGAGGAAGACCAAGATCGGCGGTCCGGCTCCAACACAGAGACGTTCCCACGGCAAATGCTGCGAAGATTATATCGGTGGGAATGCTGGCATGTACATATCTCTGCAAGACGTAGAATCCCGCAAGACCTTTCTTGATAGCTGACAGCGCTTTTCCTAGAAGAAATGGCAGGCGGAACCCACTACCCGGATAAACATTCGCAAGGAATGAGACAGACATGAACTGTAGCGTGTAATAAACCGCTTCAGAAGTCGACCACATACTCCCAGCCATCTTCCGATCGACATTTGTTTCACTGTTGTAGGCGTAGTGCACCCTGCTTACGCAGCTGAACCAGCGTTCGATCAACAGGGTGGGCAAATCGGCATGCATGAAAGACAATGAGTGGCCCGATACGCTTGCGATCTTGGAAGTCTCTGGCTGTGGCTGATTCGTAGGGCTGAGGTCTCCAGAGTTCACTTCCGCTCCCGCATCAGGAGCACTGTGTAATACACGAGGTCCGACGCTTTTCGAAAAAACTTGCGCTGGACAGCAAACTCCCGATAGCGGATCTTGTGGCCATTCTCCAGAAGCAGGTACTAGCGCTGAAGCAGTGCATTCTTCCCCAAGGCAAGCTCCTGTGATGTCTTCCATGAGAACATTATCATCTGATACTAGTGAATTCAGACGTCTACCCTCAATGGATGTCCGTGGAGAGGCTGATTCTTGAGGACCTGCCATCGTCGCTTGAGGACTCATGGGCCGACTTGCTTCGTCCTCAGCTCCAGCATTTGTGAAGCAGGGTCCTGCATCGACCGGACTCATACACCGTGTTCGGAGTGGAGGCGATTTGGGACACGAGCTGCCCGGTCCCAGCTTTTCATACTTCGTGGACCAGCACAGTGGACGTAGATATCCAGGGCATCTCTTGTTTCGTCGCAAACATTGTTTGCAGGAGGGTTTTGTTTCATCGCATTTCGTCTGCATGGATCTCGTATTGTCAGTGCTAAAGTATCTATTGATACAATGGGCTCGAAAGCTCTTACACGTCTATCTCTGCATGCTCGACATCCGTTGCGAGATCTTGTCCATTTGGAAGCCGAAGGTGCAGGACTTTCCACCTGTCGCCGCTGGAGTGTACGTTGGCCCACGACCATGATGAGTGAAACTCGGAATTCTGGAGAACGCTCAAGCAGTAATTGTAGACTTCTCTGAAGTTGTACATGTTACCACCTAGAACACCACAACAGGACGAGTGTCTCTATTGCTGGACAAAATTATGCCAAAATCGGAATTGAATCGCTTTCCACGCGTCAGAAGAGAGAATGGCCCTTCGGATGCTGCGCATGTAGATCTGCAATCTCGGCGCATGAGCTCCTTGGGCAATGGGCACAGCACATACGGATCATCGATGGTTGAACCATGTGCAAGAATGTACGACTGGCATGTGCCGCCGATGAAGACTTGCCGCTCAGACAAGCCGAGCATACGTTCCGATAGAGAATTTGAGCTCATTGGAAGATCGAATGCGGCAATGGCAGACCAATCATCTGTTAGTGGGCCGTCGACACATTCAGACCCCGGTGGCTCTATGATAGGGGCTTATTGTGGTCTCGAACCCAACGTCTACCATGGCTGTTTCGATGTTGCCAACTTCTCGTGCTAGCAGTACATAGTCACTCTGCGGAGTAAGTTTGAGCGGCTCAAGAAAGAAGTGATTCTTCAATGGAATTATGCAGATTCGCCGCGACTGACTCACGTTTTCATGGCCTTCTTACTTGAGATAGTGGAATATGAATATTTGTATTGATAGTGATAGTCGACCTTGCCGCGGGACCCGAACTAGTCAATCCGGTTTCAGCATGACTCGTTGGCCCAGGCCGAGGCACTTTGAGACCGCGAAACAAGCTTGCCAAGACATTGGACAGAGAAGGTGAGAGGCCCGGTGCAACGCTCATTATTGCCAGAATGTGCACGAACAATGCCGACTATCGCGTCGGTCAGGTTTCGTGCGTCTCGGACCGACAGGTGCGTAATCAAGACGACGCCGGAATCTGTGGTCCTGCCCCAGCCGAGCATCGTCGCGGCCTCCGGTCGGTCGAGCAAGCTCTTGCCGAGCTGACGAATGGAAGTGGGACATTTAGCGAGGCCTCGCCTCACATACCCGCATAGCCAACAAGCGTGTTGATGCACGTAAAAGATCATTCACACTTGAGTAGCTACGTGCTTCATGTTGCGGCGGAGTCGACACTCACTGTGCTACTGTTTCACACGTCTCTTCTTCCCATGTTATAATCGACAATATGCTTTCGTGTGAGGAGCTTCATCAGAGAGTCTCTGCGACCTGCGAACGCCATTTGGAGGAGCTGGCTACTATCTGTGCTCAGGTGCGTCATGGCAGTCCCCTATCGATAATTTCGGATGCTTGGATGGTAAGTATTGAGTTGGCCATTGCAGATCCATCGTGAGCCTGAGACTGGATGTCTTGAATTCAAAGCGCACGATTGCATATGCAACCTCATGAACAAACTGGGCCACAACGTGACTAGGCATGCTTATGGCCTGGATACCTCTTTTGAAGTCGAGTTCGGCCAGGGCGGCGCCTTGGTCATCTTTAATGCTGAGTACGATGCTCTCCCTGGTTTGGGCCATGCTTGCGGACACAACCTCATTGCGACATGTTCCATCGCAGCATTTCTCGCTACCGTGGAGCTTCTGCGCAGTGGCCTTGAAGGCAGAGTTCGACTTTTGGGGACACCGGCTGAGGAGAATGGCGGTGGCAAGATTCGTCTGATCAAAGCCGGCGCTTATGACGGCGCGGATGCGTGTCTCATGGCGCATCCTGTTGGAAATGTGTCGCCAGGAGCGAAGTCGAAGATTGACGGGCTCTCCTCAATGCAGACATCGTTTCGATTGCTCGCATACCCGGTTGGACCAGCCTTACATCCTGAGTGATGTGTGACCGGTGATCAATTAGTCACTATCCACTTGCCCTCTTGCATCATTTTCTGCTTCTCTTCGGGAACTTGGAAGTACCGAATCGCTGGTACCGCTCCACGGGTATTCGCGACGATTCCTCCTTGCGAAGTGATCCACACATGTTCATGTGTCTGCGTGCTGCTTATCCGGGCGCATCCACCGTAGAGTCTGTGGCGTCTCTGATCTTAGTATACGTGGCTAGGCTTATCTGGTAGTCCAAAGGTTTTTGGATACTCCGCACCCAACTCCGGATAAACATTCGAGCTAATCAGGGCTGGACTGGGGTCGTTCGGCTACGCGCAATTGTTGCCGATACAACCAATGACCGTGCTGCATTAGCCGAGCCCAGAATTCGCGACATTCTTGGCGAATGCTGCCCACGGTTGAAAGTTTGATGTTGGAGACTGATAGCCGACATTGATTGCACGGCGTCCCCGATGCTTCAACAAGATGAATGAGTGGCATCAGGCCTATCTTACCTGAACAAGGCGTCCTCCTCAGACTGCTTGCCTCCGAGGCGGGGAAGCGAAGCATGGCAACCCCATGACCAGCCTGTTTGGCATGTGTATGGACGACAAGCCACGTCGCGATAAGCGAGCTGCACGGAAAGCCTTTTTGTGAGGTCACCGAGTCGTTGACAGTGATAAGCCAAAGCACTATATGAGTTCAAGTTTCCGGAAACGAAAACCACTTCTTCTCCAGCAGCTTAGGTCATCCTCTTCAACATCGTCCTTTCCCCCGACAAATTGACACACAAATTCCGCACGAAGTCTCTAAAGCCTATCGAGAGATCAGGCCAATCGATTCGTTAGCGAATCCAGAACAAGTTTGACGTATTGTCATCTTTTTCCCAGTCAAACTATACCATGGATCGGCTACAAGGAGAGCGTGCCCAAAGCGCAAATGGGAAACCAGAGGACTTTGAAATGAAAGCCGTGGAAAATTCTGCATCGGCGCCCGACATTGGCGTCGGCGAGTTGCTCACGACAGCGCAAGAGCGCAAGGTTGTTCTGAAATTGGACCTGATGTAAGCGATCCTGAAAGACGCTGAGGTCTACAACAACTGACTATAGGCGTTAGAATGCTGCCGTTGATGGGCGTCTGCTACATGATGCAATTCATGGACAAACTGGCATTGAGTCAAGCGACTATGTTCGGCATCCGCGATGACTTGGTAGGTCGAACATAAAAACTGCCTTGGACCTTTGAACACAGCTGATTGTTGCATAGGGTCTACACGGACAAGATTATAGCTGGGCTTCCGCAATCTTCTATTTCGGTTACTTGATGTGGACCCCGATCAGCTCTTATCTGAGTGTTCGCATGCCCCTGGGGAAGTATTTGGCTGTTGTGATGTCTGTCTGAAGCCAACTGCGCTTTCTGAGAGTGTTTACTGACTAAGTGTAGATTGATTTGGGGAGCTGTTTTGATGTGTCATGCAGCGACGAAGAATTTCGGAGGACTGATGGCTGCACGTTTCTTCTTGGGTGCTAGTGAAGCCGCGATTGCGCCTGGCTTCGCTCTGATCACTGGAATGTTTTACAAACGCGAGGAACAGCCTGCGCGGTATGTTCTCCGCTGATCCCCATGTTGTGTCCTTACAACCACTGCGTGAGTACTGATGACCGCTGTCTGACAGTCAATCCGTCTGGTTCTTTGGGAACTGCATCGCCACTGTCATCGGAGGTGTAGTAGCATACGGCTTTGGCGGCGTTAACAACAAGGACGTCAACAGCTGGCAGCTTCTCTTCCTTGTTCTCGGCGCTATCACTGCAGGTATAGGTGTCTTCATCGCCGTTCTACTGCCCGACACTCCTGGAAATGCTATTTTTCTCACAAAACAGGAGCGCTTGCTTGCCGCTGTACGCACGCAGGAAGACCATTTCGGTGAGACAAACTCAAGAAGGTTTGCCTGGAAGCAGGTTTGGCTTTGTCTCCAAGATCCGCAGACGTGGCTCTTGGTGTTGTACACGTTCTGCGTCAATCTCTGCAACGGAGGGATCACGAGCGTGAGTCAGCTCGTCAACTGTGATAAAGCCCCGATCGACTGACTCTTCCAGTTCTCAAACATATTGATAAGCAGCTTTGGGTTCACCCAGTTGCAGTCTCTTCTACTGCAGATGCCACTTGGTGCTGCACAGATCGTTTTCCTCGTGGCCACGGCGGTCACCGCCACCTACGTGCCTCGAACCCGGATCGCGATGATGATCTTGAACACGGTGACATCGCTCATCGGCATGATCATGGTGTGGCAGCTTGACGCAAGTAACAGAACGGGCCGGCTGGTAGGACTTTCTCTCGGAGCCGTCTTCGCGGTCAACATACCTCTATCCCTGAGCATCATCTCGTCCAATGTCATAGGTTTCACCAAGCGCAGTGTGACCGGAGCACTACTTTTCGTAGCGTACTGCGCAGGAAATATTGTCGGACCTCAGTTCTTCTTGGCAGGCGAGACGCCGAGGTATCTTGTGAGTCTATCATGCCAGAACTACACTTTGCCCTATGTCTGGACGCATGAGACACTGACTTCAGCCCAAGACTGGTATCACAATGGCTGTCTCGGGACTTGCCCTCGCCATATTCTTCCTGATTGCCCTTCTCCTCTACTATGTCGTCGAAAACCGACGTCTCAACAAACCGTACGAATCACGTACACTGCTCCACGAGGCAGAAGAGAACTCGAAGGAACGACATGTAA
>Ga0224744_1114_pt2 | contig 12224 bp, 14 predicted proteins | sample LIM_E_Vancomycin_FD_161636 | JGI IMG/M metagenome (GOLD analysis project Ga0224744, IMG submission 161636) | Enriched cells from gastrointestinal tract of the lab mouse from Pacific Northwest National Laboratory (PNNL), Richland, Washington... | ecosystem: Host-associated > Mammals > Digestive... | reverse complement strand
CCCGTGAAGAAGCACCGCCGCCCCTTTGGGGCTTCGCATCATCTTCCGGCATCAGGTCGATTTCCGCTTGCGGTTCTTCCGTTTCATCGTCCCCCGTGAAACCGAAGTCCTGCAAGGATTGTATCTTGTCCTGCTGTTTGCGGTTCAGCATTGCTTGTTCGTATGCCTTTTGCTTGTCGGCTATAATCCCGTCCTCTGCGGGCAGAACGGGCAGGTGGCACAAGTGCCTGTTGCCGGGACTGTCACCCAAAAGCCGCAAGCCCAACCCGTGCAAGCAATCCGGGAAACGACCGTATCGGGATTGCAGCAGCCCATGAACGATGCCGACTTCATCCGTGCTTACAGCCAGCCACGAAACTACGGCTTCAACACGGCGGTAGGCACGGGCTACGCTATGGGAAAGAACACGGTAGCCGCCTGCATCCACCAAGACCAAACGCTGACGGACGGGCAGGCGGTGAAACTCCGGCTGCTCGAACCTATGCAGGCCGGGAACATAGTCGTGCCGAAAAATACCCTTGTAGCGGGTACGGCAAAGGTGCAGGGCGAACGGCTCGACATACTGGTGTCTTCGATTGAGTACGCTGGCAACATCATCCCGGTGGAGCTTGCCGTGTTCGACACGGACGGGCAAAAGGGGCTGTCCGTCCCGTCCTCAATGGAACAGGAAGCGTTCAACGAAGCAATGGCGAACATCGGTAGCGGGCTGGGTACAAGCATATCCTTTGCCCAAAGTGCCGGGCAGCAGGTGGCTATGGACGTGACAAGGGGCTTGCTGCAAGGAACGTCCGGCTACCTCGCCAAGAAGTTCCGAACCGTGAAAGTGAAGCTGAAAGCCGGGTACAAGGTGATGCTTTACGCCAAACAACAATAATTATTAACCACTAAAATTTCAATCAACAATGAAACAGATTTTTGTAATGTTCGCCCTCTTGCTGGGCGTGTGTGCGGCAAACGCACAGGAAACCGACACCGTGAAGTATGCGGCTGGCAACGACTTGTACCGGGGCATTACCCGGAAACTCCCGTACCGCCAAATGGTAACGCCCTACGGCGTGGAAGTGACCTTTGCCAAGACGGTGCATATCATCTTCCCCGCCGCCGTCCGCTATGTCGATTTGGGAAGCAACCACATCATAGCGGGCAAGGCGGACGGTGCGGAGAACGTAATCCGGGTGAAAGCCACGACAGAGGGCTTTCCGGGCGAAACGAACTTCTCCGTCATTTGCGAGGACGGCAGTTTCTTTTCGTTCAACGCCAAATACGCCCGTGAACCGGAAATGCTCAATATCGAAATGAAAGACTTCTTGGAAAATGAAGATACGTCTGACTTTTCGCATACCCGCATGAACATCTACTTCCGGGAACTGGGCAACGAAAGCCCGCTATTGGTGAAACTGATAATGCAGAGCATCTACAAGAACAACGACCGCAAAGTGCGCCACTTGGGTAGCAAGCGTTTCGGCATACAGTTCTTAATCAAGGGGATTTACACCTATAACGGGATGCTCTATGTACACACGCAGACGAAGAACAGTTCCAACGTGCCTTTCGATACCGACTTCATCAAGTTTAAGATAGTCGATAAGAAAGTACCCAAACGCACGGCTATTCAGGAAACGGTGCTGGATGCGGTACGCAGTTACAACGAGGTAGTAGAGATTGCCGGGAAAAGTACCGTCCGCACTGTGTACGCCCTGCCGAAGTTCACCATACCGGACGATAAGCTACTGTTGGTGGAACTCTACGAGAAAAACGGCGGGCGGCATCAGGTTATCCGGGTAGAGAACGCCGACATCGTGAACGCAGAAGTGATTAACGAACTCAAAATCAAATAGGGAATGAAGAAACACATCTTTATAATGATGCTCTTTGCGCTGTGCCTGACCTCGTTTCAGGTACACGCACAAAGATACCTGCCGGGTATGAAAGGCTTGCAGGTCACGGCGGGCATGACGGACGGGGTGCATTGGAATGACAACACGGATTTCGCCTACCACATCGGGGCGGCATACAGCGTTTACACCAAGAACGCAAACCGCTGGGTGATTGGTGGGGAATACCTGCACAAGAAGTATGACTACAAGGATATGCAGATACCAGTCGAACAGTTCACCGCAGAGGGCGGCTATTACCTGAAATTCCTTTCGGACAGGCGAAAGACTTTTTTCCTCTCGCTGGGATTGTCGGCACTCGCCGGGTATGAGGTGAGCAACAAAAGCGAAAAACTGCTGCCGGACGGTTCTACCTTGCTGGATAAGGACTGCTTCATTTACGGCGGTGCGCTCACGCTGGAACTGGAAGCCTACCTGACCGACCGGGTGGCTCTGCTGCTGAACGCAAGGGAACGGGCGTTGTTCGGCTCGGACATAGGCAAGTTCCACACGCAGGTATCTTTGGGAGTAAAATTCATTATCAACTGACCCCTATATAATAATGTATATGAAGAATGTAATGTATAAAATCATCATGGGCTGCTACATCGTGGCCGCCCTTGTGCTTGTCACCGCCTGTAATGACAGTTTGGATATTCAGCAGGCGTACCCGTTCAGCATCGAAACGCTGCCAGTACCCAAAAGGCTGAAAGTCGGGGAAACCGCTGAAATACGCTGCCAGTTGGTGCGTGAGGGTTACTATCAGCCGACTACCTATCGGATAAGGTACTTCCAGCCGGACGGCAAAGGGAAGCTGGAAATGGACAACGGCACGGTGTTCCTGCCCAATGACCTTTACCCGCTGGAGAAAGAAACATTCCGGCTCTACTACACCTCGGCATCGACAGACCAGCAGACGATTGACATTTATATTATCGACAGCTTCGGACAGATGCAGCAACTTACACTATCATTTAATAATGACAACAGCGAAGAAGAAACGGAAACAATAACCCCCTAACAATAAAATGACATGGTAAAAATAGAATTGGATATAAAAGGTATCTCGTGGTATATAGAAACCACGTTGGAAACAGATACGGTTCCGGCAGTAGGTGACATCATTATCGTGGATAAGGACTGCATTTCCGCACGTGACAGGGCTGAATTGTGGAAAATACCGTCCAATCAGGTTTTCAAATGGGTGGACGAAGAAGAAGATATGCCCGTTATGGAATGGTTTGACAACGACACGGAAATGCTTGTCAATAAGCGGACTTGGAAATACGACATCGAGGAAGAAGAAACCGTGTGCATACTTAGTGTAAAATTTATTCACTGTGAGGATTTGTAGCTGTGATATTCGTTTAATGATACGCAAAGCGTAAATATTGGGCAGACAGCCCGCCGGGAAGCATCGGCGGGCTGTTTCCATGATAGGGAAACGAGCGGCTTCTTTGTTACTTTCTTCACCCGCTGGCAGGCTCACGGAAGAAAGTAACGGCGGCAAACAGCCGCCGTTCTCTATCAACTGATTTTAAGGCTCTTTATGGACGTGTATTTCTCTAACCACACCTTTACCTGTTCCATGTTATATTCGCCCGTTATGACCGCCGTATGGTCGTTTATGGCTACAAACCGGACACTTTCATAGCTGTTTACCCAGCCTTGCAGGGAACAGACACCCCACGTTGCAACATCTTCAAAAACACTGCGGTCTATTTGGCTGATTGGCTCACCGAAAACTACCGTCATTGTCTGAAAGTCCGGTTTGTCCTCCAACAGTTGCAAATGGCGCAACGTGCCGAACTCGTCAATTTTACGCCCCCACGCCCACACATCATTATATAAATCATCGCCCCACTGGTGCGGGCGGTCGAAACGAACTTTTACCTCTATGGTGTGTTCGTTTTCTTCTGTGTCCTCGATAACGCCCGTTACCATTAAGCCCGTAAAAATACACTCGCAACGCTTGCCGATAAGCTCCTTGTTTACTTCTGTCGTTTTCATATCCCTAAAATTTACTTATTACTCTGTTCTTTTTTCGCTATCCACCCGTCACGCCTGCGGCGGCACTCTGCCAGCGTTTTGGCTACCGTGCTGAAAAGTTCGCCGTCAAAGTGGCGGTAGTCATATTGAAAATAAATCTGTCCCCTGAATGCGCCTAAGCAACATTTCACGTATTTTTCTTCTCCCGGTGTTTGGGTGATGCTTACCCCGTTTTTGTTAAGTGACTGCATGATGTCTTATTTTTTTACGGTTATAAACTTGGTTGTTTTTAACGGGCAGGGCTTTGACACCCCGCCCGGATTGGTTGTTATGCCGCACGGAACACAAAGCCGTCATCAAACCAGTAATCGCACATGAACAGGTCACGGGCAAACTTTTCATAATCGAAATAGGTCTTTGCGAACTCCGGCAGGTCGTAACATTCTTCTATAATTTCATAGGCGAAATCTTCTTCATCGTCATATTCCCCTTGATATTCATCCCGGAAATCACGTACAAGGTCGTCCGCATCTTCCTCGCCTAAATCATGGCTTTTATAGTTGCACCACACGAAAAAGGCTTCCTGCTCGGTGTCGCTCAAATCCTCCACCGCATCACGCAGGGAAAAGAAATTTTCAGAAATCCAGCTTTCGCCGATTAAGCCCTCCGGCACGTTCTCCCAGTCCTGAAACATATATTCCACATCTTCCTCGTCCTTGTGAAGTTCCCGGCAGGCTTCGTAAAATTCTTCCTTGTCCGAATAATCCGAAAGGTTGAGCCATGCGCCGGACAATGAACCGTTGTTGTACTTGGCGTAAGTGCCTACATAAACGCTTGCTGCTGATAATGTCGTTGCTTCCATATTGCTGTAATTTTTAAGTTTTTAATTTTATGCGGATTCGAGAGGTGAGGGAGTTGAAGTTTCACTGAACTTTTTTCCTGTTTCCCGTAAATCCGACTTTTTTTTTATGCGTCTTCCGGTCGGGTCGGTCGTTTTCGTTTCACATAGGCGTAAAAGGGTAGTGTTTAGAGTTTGCAAAGTTTTGGGCAAAAAATACCTCGCAAGGCAGGGAAGATTTTTTCGCCAAACCGGAACGGCTCGACCTTGCAAAATCGTGAAGAACACGTAACTACCTTTGCCTATTGAAATGATTAAAACGACTGTCCCGGCTGGGGGACTGCGTAAGAGGAAGATTTACAGATAGGGAAACTGGGGAAAAGTGCCTGTTCTCTTTCATCTTTTAGGGAACACTCCATGCGGGTGGGAAAGGCAAGGGTATGGCAAGTTTACCTTGCGGTACGCTTGTGCGGGTTTCCAACGGCTCTTTTCACGAAATACAGTCAGCCATGCCACGCACGGCTGGCGTTTCGGGGAATGTGCCAGTGGGAAAAGGATATAAAAAATGCGGGTAGTCGGTGGACTGCCCGCAAGGTGAAAGAATGTACTTTATTGGGATATAGTTTGTTAGGTGGAATTTCGTTACCGAAATCGTTACCTGTTCTGTTACCAACAGTATATAGGTAACTAAAAACTCACATGGCGACTTCCTTGTAAATTTTCTCGATGCCGACAAACTTCTTGTCAAGCCCCTGCATATCGCTGCCTATCTTGCTGTTGGTGATGCGGGCGTAAATTTGCGTAGTTTCTATATTTGTGTGTCCCAGCATCTTGGACACCGTTTCAATGGGTACGCCCTTTGACAGCGTGGTGGTCGTGGCGAACGTGTGTCGGGCAAGGTGGAATGTCAGGTTCTTTTTAATACCGCAAATATCGGCAATCTCTTTCAAGTAGGCGTTTAGCTTCTGATTGCTGATTACGGGAAGTATCTTGCCGTCCGGCAACTTGCCCTTGTACTTCTTCAAAATCATCTTAGGAATATCCAGCAGGGGAACATTTACGTCCGTGTTGGTCTTTACCCGCTTGGTGATTATCCAAAGGTTGCCGTCAAAGGACTTTTGGATATTCTCCTGCCGCAAGTTGGCAACATCGCTGTAAGCCAAACCGCAGAAACAGGAAAAGACGAACAAGTCCCTGACGTGTTCCAGCCGTTCGGAAACCATTTTCTTTTTAAGGATGATTTTTATCTCGTCCTCCGTCAAGTAGCCCCTATCCACTTTTTCCAGCCGAATTTTGTAGCTGGCGAACGGGTCACCCACCAGTATGCCGTTGTTGCGGGCAATGATGATGATGCGCTTGAAGAACTGCATGAACTTGGCGGTGGTGTTGTAACCGCACTTGCAGGCGGTACGCAAATACAACTCAAAATCGGTAATGAACATTGGAGTAATTTCCTTAATGGATATGTCCGATACGTTGTACTTGCTGCGGATGAACTCGGCAAGGTGGCGGCGGGTCACTTCATACTTGCGGTAGGTCGCTATCGTCTTGGATATGCCCACAAGCTGCTTCACATCGTCATTGTGCTTTTGGAACAATGAAAGGATTGTTTCGTGGCTCTCGCTGTGTCCCAAGAACTCGTTCTTCACTTTCTCGGCGGTCACGTAGTTGTCACGCCGCTGCATTTCGTGGTAAATGGTGTTCAGGGAAGAACGTATGTCGTCCAGCAGGGCGTTTATTCTTCCGGCATCCCTGCCTTTGGCTTTGCCTGCGGCAATGCTCCAGTTATCGGGCTGGATGCTCTGTTTCGTACTGAACTGGCACTGTTTGCCGTCAATGGTGATACGTGCCATAATCATTACCTCGCCGTTTTTCTTTTCAGAACCTTTCTTCAAATAAAAAAGAACCTTGAATGTCGATTTCATAACTCACTTTTTTTAGTTGCAAAATTACTTTTTACCTCTCGTTTCTGAGTTATGCAGACTATGGACTAATCAAGTCATTATCAGGTCATTTATGGACAAATCGTTACCGTTTTTGTCCGGTGGGGAATAGGTAACGATTTAGTAACGAAACTTTGTCTTTTACCGTACTTTTGAAGTCTTGGAAGCAGGACTTTCGGGCAATAAAAAAAGCCACAAATCATTGATTTGTAGCTTTTTGTCCGTTTACTGTCCATTTCTGTCCAGTAAGTTCAGCGGAGAGAGAGGTTTCTGAACTTGTCAGCCTATTCTCTCTGTATATCAGCGTTATAACATCAAGGTAAAGAACAAATGTAGCAAAATTGTAGCACATTTCTGAAGGCTTTTTGAAACCCTTTTGAATGCCTATGCCATCATTTTATCACGGTTCAAAGATACTAAAAAACGAACACATTGCCAAATACTTTATAATAAATATTTTCAGCCACTCCACTGCTACACTTTTTAGTGCAAGGTGCGAGCCTATTTATATATATAGGCTTGCACCTTGCACTAACGGAGACTGTGTGTGGCATTGCACCAATGACTTCATTTACAAACAACGTCTTACTGCCAAAAACTTATATCAGTCATCTCCCGGTTATGGTTAATCATTTGAGACCTTACAATATCTGTATCATCCGGAAGGTTTTGCCAAAGAAATTATGTATATGTTTATGAAAAGGCTTTCTTGAGACATTTATGCTTTTCAAAATATAGTTTATACAGACCTTACCTATTGACTATCTCCTATTCGGAAATAGTTGAAGGTAAATTAGTGCCATTAGCTCCTATAGTGATGCTAATGGCACTTTTTGACGCCAATTCACTACTGTTCCTGTTGATTTTATGTCTCTTATATTATTTCCCTGAATTTTTTGTTGAACTTGCTTCTACGGAAATATTTTGTGCCCAAGAGACAAGAATTTGCCTGTTTGGGAAAGATAATCTCCGCTTAGAAGCTACTAACTTTATATTTATGGAAAATATAGGAACAATGCTAAGAAAGCAACGTGAATTGAAAGGTTTTTCACAAGAGTATGTAGCTGGTTTAGTGGGTGTTAGTGCCTCTGTAATTTCAAAGATTGAGACCGGTAAAACCAAGGCAAGATTTGATGTAATCAGCAACATTTGCAAGGCTTTGGACATGAATTGGTACGATTTACTTTCCCCAGAGGAAAGACGCAGTAAAGAAGACTGCCGGATCAACCTCAATATCAACGTTTCCAGCCCGCAACAACTGAAAGAATACCTTGACATATTGGGAAAAGACAAACTGCAAATCAAGAACCTAAAGAACAAATAGTATGGAAGTGATAACGATAGACAGCATTGCTTTTCAAAAACTGGTTGAACAGCTCAACCGGATTGAAAGCTACGTGGAGCGTACAACAGAGTTGTATCGTGATATAGACGATGCCTTGGAAATAAGCACCAAGGACCTGATGACCATCTTCTGTATCTCAGAATCTACGCTGTACAGATGGCGGAAAGGAGGTTCCATCAGTTTCAGATATACCGAAACCGGTGGCGTACGTTTTTCATACAGTTCCCTGTTCATGGCAATAAAGTGTTTCCGCATAAAGATTCCGGGTATGGCGAAGAAGGAAGCACTCAAACGACTGTCTGATTATAAAGACGGGATTCTTCTGAACAAATGCACAACTGAAACCAAATGATAGACAAGGAAGATATACTGGAACGCACAGGCCGCGGGCTTGCCGTGTTCAAACATTACATCAACTTTCCGGTGAGACCCGGAAAAAATTTCAGGAATCCGCTCTACGAAGACCGGATTGCTTCATGCAATATCTATTATGACCGGCGTGCCCAAGTGTTCAAGATGAAGGATTTCGGAAATAACGAATATTCGGGAGACTGCTTCTGGTTCGTCGGCATGCTTTACGGATTGGATGTGAAAAGAGACTTTGTCGCTATCATCAACCGTATTATATCGGACCTGAACATCACCATAGTCCACACAGGAAACAACGATATGCCTGCTCGTAAAAAGGCAGTAGAAAAACGTATCATTATGAATGAGAATGACAATCCAATAAGAAAGGACTACCATACAGAGGTTAAACCCTTTTCAGTTGCTGAACTTGCATACTGGCAGCAATATGGAATCAAGCCGGATACTTTAGAAAGATACAATGTACATTCCTTAAAGTCATTTGAAGGCTATAACCGTTCCAATAAAATTTATAAAATCAGTTCATCTGCAACAGAACCCATGTTTGCTTACATGGGCATTGGATTTACCAAGGTATACCGGCCTCGAAATCAGAATATGCGGTTCTTTTATGGAGGAGAGACGCCTGAGGTGTACTGTTTCGGTCTGGAACAGCTACCCAACAAGGGGGACATGGTTTTTATCACCGGAGGAGAAAAGGATGTAATGTCACTTGCCTCCAAAGGATTCAATGCCGTTTGTTTCAACAGTGAAACGGCCGCCATACCCACTTCACTGATTGAGATGTTTGACCGTAAGTTCCGTCATATTGTCTTTCTGTACGATATGGACGATACAGGCCGGAACGAATCTGCCAGACGCATGGATGAATTGTCCTCGTTTCATGTACTCAGAATGGAACTGCCTATATCCGGAGCAAAGGGAGACAAGGATATTTCCGATTACTTTGCTTCCGGAAAAAGTGCAGCGGACTTTCAGGTACTGATTACCTCCATGCTGGAAAAGCTTTACTCACAAACTATGATGCTTTTAAAATCTTGCGAAATGGACTACAACAATCCTCCCGAATCTTCCAAAACAGTGGTTTCCGTCAACGGAGTACCGCTTGGGACCTACGACAACCTTCTATGTATAACAGGTGGTGAAGGTACCGGAAAAAGCAATTTCGTATCAGCCCTGATTGCAGGTACACTTGCTGACGACACACAAAACATCGACACGCTTGGCTTTGAAGTTTCACCAAACTACTCTGATAAGGCCGTGCTGCACTATGATACCGAGCAGTCTGAGTTTCAGTTATTCAAGAATCTGAGCAAGACAATCAAACGTATCGGATTACCTGCACCACCGGATTTTTATCATACGTTCTATCTGGCCCCTATGTCAAGAAAGGAGCGTATCAGCATGATCCGTGACAGCATGGATTTGTATTACCACCGGCACGGAGGAATCCACCTCGTTGTACTGGATGGCATTGCAGACCTTATCCGCTCGGCCAATGACGAAGCGGAAAGCATTGCCATTGTGGATGAAGTGTACCGCCTGGCCGGCATCTACAAAACCTGCATCATCTGTGTGCTGCATTTTGTGCCCAACGGAATAAAACTGCGCGGGCACATCGGCTCGGAGCTGCAGAGAAAAGCGGCAGCCATCCTCTCCATTGAAAAGGATGAGAATCCCGCCTATTCCGTAGTCAAGGCAATCAAAGTCCGTGACGGCAGTCCGTTGGATGTACCCATGCTGCTTTTCACATGGGACAAACAGAAGGATATGCACGTATCTGCCGGTGAAAAGCCGGCCGAAGACAAGGAGAAACGGAAAAAGGAGGAGTTGCAGGGCATCATAAAAGAAATCTTCCGAAGCCGGAAGAAAATCACGTACACTGAACTCGTAACCGAACTGACGCAGGCGATGGACATCAAGGAAAGGACAGCCAAAAGCTATATCAGCTACATGAAAACGAACGGTATGCTGAATCAGGACAGTTCGAACAACTACCAGCCTTGATGCTTCCGCCATTGGGAAAAGTCAATCTAACAATTTAATGCTTATGAGAGAAATGAAACCTACATGCGACCCGAACGGGGTCTATTCCGTCAAACGTGTATGCGCCGAGCTGGGCATAAGCTACAAGACACTCCGGAAATACAGGGAAAGCGGCTATATCAAGCCGTTGAATCCGGGCAATGTCTATCGGCCTAAGTATTCCGGACAATCCATCATTGATTGCTGGCATGTCCTATGCACCCTCTGAAACAACCAGCAGACTTGGACTCCCACCACACCAGTCCAAGTATGTTTTCAGAAAAAAGACACAAAGCGAAATTCTATCTTTGGTTTTCAGATAAGGATTCCGCTTTGTGTCATCTATAAATAACCCGTGAGCAGACTCATGGGTCTTCATCTAAAACAATCCCGTCATGTATGCAGGCAAACAGAAAATATCCTTGTCTTTTCTTACATCTTTTGTGTAGAGAAGATACCTTTGCAGGATTCTTGAAGAAAATTTCTCCTGGAAAACATCAAGCGACTTATGGGACTTATATCCGGAGGACTTCACTTCAATAGGACATATCTTATCTTTGCGGGAAAGCAGGAAATCCACCTCATAGTTACGGACAGTCTTGTTCCCGTCTTCGTCCTTGACTATTTCTTCCTGGAAAGTATAGTAGAATAATTCATTGCCGGCACTCTTGAGCATCTGGGCTATCGCATTTTCATATACATACCCCAGATCCACAGCAAGCTTATCCGAAAGAAGTTTCTGGTATATCACATTTTCTGTATAATCGCGATCCATAAAAGCGAGTGTAACGAACAGTCCTGTATCGGCAAGGAACAACTTGAAACAATCATAATCGGCATGAAGGGAAAAACCTACACTGGGGTCATTTGCATGATAGGAAAAGTTTACCGTCATCGAATCCGCCATATCCATCAGCAACTCACCCAGTCTGGAGGCAGTTGCATTCTCAATCACGCTTCCCACCTGATAACGCTTCGAATTTCGGGAGAGTTCTGCAGGTATTGAAGTAAACAAGCGTGAAGCACGTCCTGTCGGGTCTATTTTACGGAAATCATCAATATAGAGTTCGAGAATATTACGCTTTACCGCATCTATGGCTGAAAAATCATTCGATTCCAAATAAGCATTTACGGCCTGCGGCATACCACCTATAAGCATGTAAAGACGAAAATTACGCATAAGGTCACGATTGACAGCATCACCCAATGATTTTAAGTTTTGGTATGAGTATCTAATCAAATCGTAGGTTTGGGATTTATTGACAGCCCATAAAAACTCTTCGAAATCCAACGGGTACATAGAGATACGTGTTTCTTCACTCGGAATTACGATTCCTTTCACATTCTTTTTAATGGAAAGAAGTGACCCTGTTTCAATATAGTCATACCTCCGGTCCTTAACCAAGTGCTTGATGGCTTGTCGGGCCGGTGGATACAGTTGCACTTCATCGAAAATGATAACCGATTTTCGTTCATGCAATGAAACATTGAATAGTGACTGAATCCGCAGAAAAAAGTAATCCAAATCTGAAATATGGGAGAACAATTCTTTGACTGCTGCATCAGCTATTGAAAAATCGATGTTGATATAGGAGTCATACTCTCTACGGGCGAACTCCTCAGCAATGGTTGATTTTCCGATTCGACGTGCACCTTTTATCAAAAGTGCAGTCTGTCCATCACTTTCCTGCTTCCATTGGAGCATTCTTTCATAAATTTTGCGTTTGAATATTTTTTCGGACATATACTGAGAGTTTATTTGATTACAAAAATACACAATATGTCGAAATCAGCAAAATGTTTTCGGCAGTTTTTGTCGAAATCAGCAAAATGTTTTTAGC
>Ga0224744_1136_pt1 | contig 12320 bp, 14 predicted proteins | sample LIM_E_Vancomycin_FD_161636 | JGI IMG/M metagenome (GOLD analysis project Ga0224744, IMG submission 161636) | Enriched cells from gastrointestinal tract of the lab mouse from Pacific Northwest National Laboratory (PNNL), Richland, Washington... | ecosystem: Host-associated > Mammals > Digestive... | reverse complement strand
TTATGTAGTAAGAAATAATAGACCTATTGATGTAAAGCAGATGGGTGATTCAGCAAAAATGCAAACTTCAAACTTTTTATTTTTAGGTTTAAAGGATGGAGCAAAGCAGCCACAGTTATTAGCAGAGATTATGGCTGCTTTTCAAAGCCAAGAATTTGTAAGTGCTTTTTCAAATACGAGTAATGTTGAAGATATGTATAGCTTACTTTCTAAAAAGTTCGCAGAGTAAATTAATTTAGTTGAGGTATTTTATCATGAAAACAATTTTAGTATGTTGTGGTTCTGGTGTTGCAACTTCACCACAAGTTTCACAAAAAATCAATGATTATTTAGCTGAGCAAGGATTGGATAGTAAGGCAAAGGCTATCCCTAAACCTATTGAAACTGCTCCTTCAACGGTTGCTAATGACCCAAGTATTATTTGTTATATAGGTATTGCTGCACCAGATGATGCTCTAAGAGAAACCTTAGATCAATACAATGTAAATCATGATTTAACTGGCTTACCTTGGTTAACAGGAATGGGACAAGACGAAGCTAACGAAAAAATCAAAGAGATGGTAGAAAATAGTTAATTTCATCTATATAGAAGGAGATGGAAATATATGGACTGGAATAATGTTGTACAGGATATTTTAGGTGTAGGATCTCAAGTTTTAATTCCAATTTTAATTATCATTTTAGGACTTATCTTTGGAATGAAAACTTCTAAGGCTATTCTTTCAGGCTTGTACTTAGCGACTGGTTTCATTGGTATGTCGATGGCTATTAATCAACTTACTACTGCTGTAAGTCCAGCAGCAAAAGCACTGGCTACTCATACTAGTATTAATTTACCAGCAGTTGACTTTGGTTGGCCTGGGGCTGCGGCTATTACATGGGCTTGGCCAATGGCATTCGTATTTTTTGCAGTTGAAATTATTATAAATTTGGTAATGTTGTTAGCAAATTTGACTAAAACCTTGAATGCAGATATGTGGAATGTTTGGGGAATTGCTCTTACGGCATACATGGTTTATAGCATTTCAGGTTCATTGCCTTGGGCTTTTGTAGCAGCTGGTATTCAAATTATTATTAGTTTGAAGCTTGGAGATATGTGGGCTGAAGAAATTAAAACTGATTTTGGATTAGTTGGTGTTACAACTACTCACATTGAAGCTTTTACGGCTACTATAATGTTTCCAGTAAACTGGGTAATGAATTACATTCCTGTATTTAATAAAAAGTGGGATGCTAGAGATTTAAAGAAAAAGATTGGTATTCTGTCTGAACCAGTTGTTATGGGAGCAATTATTGGCTTGATTCTCGCTTTAGCAGGTCGATATAGTGTGGGAGATGCTCTTAATTTGGCTGTTACTGTTGGTGCAGTAATGGCTATCTTCCCACCAATGGCTAAGTTCTTTATGGACGCACTAACTCCATTTGGTACAACAATGAGTAACTTCATGAAGAAACACGTTAAAGGGCGTGAATTTGTAATCGGGTTGGATTGGCCAATCTTGGGGCAATCTACCGAGCTTTGGGTCACTATGGTATTAATGATTCCTATTTCAATTATTTATGCCGCTATTTTACCAGGCAACAAAGTGTTACCAATCGCCGGAGTTATTAATTACTGTATTGGTGTAGGTGGTCTATTGCTTACCGGTGGTAACTTATTAAGAATGATTGTTTTAGGTATTATCTATGAACCTTTATTCTTATACGGTGCTACTTATTTCTCTGGAGTATTTACTAAATTAGCTACTTCAACCGGTGCTGCAAAAGTTCCAAAAGGTTCAGAAGTTACTTGGTCATCAATTGAAGCTCCAGATTTGAGATTCTTAATGGCTCAAGCAGGTCGCCTTAATTGGTTAGCTATTGTAGGATTGATTATTTTACTTTCCTTGTTTGTTCTTCTTTACCAATACATGAAGAAGAATCCATTACCGGGCAAGCGCTATGAAAAACTGGAGAAGAAGGGTGCAAATTCTGAAGTTTCAGCTAAATAATGAATGGAAGGTAAGTTGTTATGCATAAAGTATTAAATGCAAAATCTTTTTGGACGTTTGTCTGTTTTGTTGCATTTCTTTTCTTTACAACTTCATTGATTACAAAAATGTGGTGGCTTAATATTTTTACAATGGTTTTAGGTTTAGCATTTAAATATTATGGAGATTCTATCTGTTTTCCAGAAAGAGCAAAACAACGTAAAGAAAGAGAAGAAAGGGTACAAACTTACCTAGAAAAGCGTCAAGAATTAAATAGTAGTTATGTGCGTAGTAAACGCAATAGAAAGTAAGGTTGTTATGAGAGTTCCAAAGGGAAGAATTCCATTTGAATTTGAGCGTGAAGATTTAGCTAAAGTTGTTAGGTTAGTAATGGAACGTCGAGATACTAATGTAGTAGGTGGAAATATTTCCATTAGAGTTACTGATGATACTGGTAAAGATTATCTTGTTATGACTCCAACAATGATGTCGGAAGCTTATCTTGGACACTTGAATGCAGATCAAATTTTAGTCATTGATCCTGAAACTAGAAAAATCATTTCAGGGACTGGTAACTTAACTAGAGAAATTAATATGCATGAAGCTATTTATGCAACTTCTCCAGATATTAAATGCGTATTCCATGCTCACTCTGATCAAGCGATGTTTTGGGCAACCACTGGACTAAATATGCCAAATGTAACTGAGGCTACGCAAAAATTAAAAGAAATTAAGACTTGTCAGTGGCATCCTATGTGTACTGAAGATTTGGCTCAATATATGAAGAAGGAAGTAGAAAAACGCCTTGAAAGAGGTCAAATAAGAAATGCTTTTCTATTAAATAGCCATGGAGTTTTGTTTACCAATGGTGGTAAAAACATGGATCCATTGACTGCATTACACGGATCGCTTGCTGATGTTGATACAGTTGAGTGGAATGCAAAGATTGCTTACAAGCAAACTGTCCTTCAGATAAATGGTATGCTTGATGGATACTATGGTGAAGATACTAAGATTGGTACTTGGGATGAAGTAAAGGCGGGTCAATGTTTATACAATAGAGACATGCTTGAAAATAAGAACGGCGACTAGCTATAAATTTTAATATCCCTCTCGTTGTTGTAAAAATAAAAAAATCTGGTTAACTAATTTTCCTCTATAAAGTTAACCAGATTATAAAAATATTTTTTGAAACTCAATTAGTTTCAGATACATTATATCAAAATACCAAACCGGAAATGAATTCCCATTCATTGGACTAAACTTTAAAGACAGATTCTTTGAGGTTTAGTCTTTTTTTATAAATTAAGATAATAATATAATTTAAATAAGCATAGCTTAGGAAGGGATCATCATGCAGATAGAACTAAATGCTGGAACGCTTAGTGATAAGCAAATTAATGAATTACTTGCTAGTTTAAAGGGCGAGGTATTTTTCTTTGATAGAGATAAAAGGCTTCAATATTATAAACAACCCGTCGATATGAATTACCATCCCCAAGAATTAGGGAAAACGTTTGACGAACTGCACATCGAAAATGCGCAAAAAGCCTGGAAAAATATACAACGTGGTGAGAAGACTGTGATTTTTCCCGCTGAAAATAATAGTTTGCATCGCTTCTATGTGGATAGATATGAAAAAGTAGTGGATAAGAAGTATAACTTAGTCGGAATGCTGCGCCAAATTGAAGATATTTTTCCACTTGTGGATTATTATTTGGACCAAACAGGGCAAAAATTAGGTGATGATCAGGCAAATAACAAGGGTAAAAATTTTCGTAAAATTGATGAATTGGATGCTGAAACGGGTGCATCTGAATATAACTAGATTTGACACAGTTGTTCGTTTTCTTAAAATATTAACTAATAAAGATAAGGTGATTTTATGAGTAATGTAGATAATAAGTATATTCAAGATAAGTTTATTGAATATTGTAAGGTAAATACGCGCTCAGATGACCAAAGTAAAGAAGTACCAACAACGCCTGGACAAATTGAATTGTTAAAAATGATTGAACAAGAATTAGGAAATTTGGGCTTAGAAAATATCTCTTTTTCTAAAAAAGATTCATATCTTGTGGGAAAACTACCTGGCACAGTGAGAGATGAAAAAGTTACTCCGATTGGTTTTGTAGCTCATGTAGATACTGCTGACTTCAATGCAGAAAATATTCAGCCACAAGTACATCATGACTATGATGGAAAAGATATTTTATTAAAAGAGGGGCGAGTTTTATCCACCAGTGAATTTCCTAGTTTGAAAAAACACTTAGGCGAAACTTTAATTACTGCTGATGGAACAACCTTGCTTGGAGCAGATGATAAGGCTGGAATTGCGGGTTTATTAGGGATGCTCAAATATTTAAAAGAAAATGCTAGCGTCAAACATGGCGATATTTGGGTTGCTTTTGGCCCTGATGAGGAAATCGGCAAAGGAGCAGCTCGTTTTGATGTTCAACGTTTTCCAGTTGAGTTTGCCTATACCTTAGATAATGGAGATCCAGGTGACATTGCTTTTGAAACTTTTAATGCGGCAGCTGCTACAATTAATTTTCATGGTACAGTTGTTCATCCCGGTGAAGCATATGGCTTAATGATTAATGCTGCTTTGATGTCTAGTGAATTTATCCAAGGTTTACCAGCTGATGAGGTCCCAGAAAACAGTAAGGATTTTGATGGCTACTTTATGGTTTTATCCAATAACGGTAATGTTGATCATGCACAAATTAAGTTAATCATCCGAGACTTTGATACTGACGGTTTTGAGCAAAAGAAAAAGTTAGTCACAGACCTAGTGGATAAGTTAAATAAAAAATATGGAAAAGATCGCGTAACTATAGAACTACATGATCAATACCGTAGCCCTGGTGATTTAATTAAGAAACATCCTTATGTTGTAAATTTAGTTTTACATGCCTATGACGCTCTAGGATTAAAGCCCAAAATTATTCCATTTCGTGGCGGAACAGATGGAGATTTTATTTCAGAAAAAGGCATTCCTACACCTAACTTATTTAATGGTGGTGCGAACTTCCACGGTCCATATGAATATGTAACGACTGAGAGTATGGCATTACTTTCTAGAACTTTGATTGAAATTGCTCAACAACATGTTTTGCTAAATAATAAGCGTGATGAACGTCCATTAAAAAGAAAGTACTAAGTTAAATGAATTTTTACACAATAAATTATATTCAAAGCCACCAAAACACTGATCGGACGGCCTTATATATCTTAATGATTGTAGCAGCTAGTGCGATGATTATTTTTACTATGCTATATTTACGAGATCGATTTAATACCAGGTATCGTGATTTAGGAATCATCGCACTTTTATTTTTGGTATTATTTGCTGGTACTCAGTATGAAAAATATATTCAAAATAATGAGCAAAAATCAAAGGCTGCTCAAATTGTTCCTTTTATTAAGTCAATTGCAGACGATGCAAATGTTAAGAAAAGCGATGTAATGGTAAGTTCGACGACCTTGCAAGATGGAATGATTATCCGAATCGATTCCAAAAATGAAGATTATCAATTGAATTTAAATGAAGATAATAATAGTTACACTTTGACTCGTGCTCATGTAATTGATCATCATGTATATGTACAAAAGTAGGTAAAAGATGGATTATACACAATTATTTATTAAGTTTGCTTTAGGGATCTTAACTCTCATTATTCAGATTAACGTTTTTGGTAAGAGCAATTTGGCACCAACTACAGCATTAGATCAGTTACAAAATTATGTCCTTGGTGGAATTATTGGTGGTTTAATTTATAATTCCAGCATTACAATTATTCAGTTTTTACTCGTATTAGTGATTTGGACTTTGGTAGTTTTTATTTTGAAGTTTGGACGTGAACGTAGTAATTGGGTTCGTAATTTAATTGATGGAAAACCGGTTCAAGTGATAAAGAATGGTCAGGTCTTAGTTGGAAATTGCATGAAGGCGGGTATTTCAGCTAATGAATTAATGTTTAGATTGAGGAGTCGAGGAATTTATTCAGTTGAAAAAGTTAAAAATTGCATTTTTGAACAAAATGGGCAGTTAACGGTAATTGAAAACGATGAAGATAATATTCGCTTTCCAATTATTAGTGATGGTCAAATTAATGATGACGTTTTAGATTTAATTCATAAATCTAGTGCTTGGCTTGAACAAGAAGTAACTAAAGCTGGTTATAATAGTATTGATGATGTCTTTTTAGGAGAATATATCGAAGGAAAACTACGTTTGGTTGGATATTCTGAAAAATAAAAAGGAAGAAATAACATGAAAGATTTTAAACAAATACAAAAATGGCTAGCTGAAGCAGATGCAGTAATTGTTACTGCTGGTAATGGCTTTGCACAAATGGAGGGGCTTGATATGTTTGAGGACGCGGCTTTTCCAATTGAATATCAAGCAGTAAGCAAAAAATATCATGTTAAAACTATTGCAGATGCCTTAGACAAAAATTTTGATTCCTGGGATGAAAAATGGCAGTTTTGGAGTCAGTTAATTAATGAATATTCAGTTGAATATGAACCAAGTAAGGCAATGAAGCAATTAAAAGAGCTCTTAAATGGAAAGAACTATTTTATTGCGACCAGTGCTTTTGGTCACTTTTTTGAAACAGCGGGATTTGAGCAAGAGAAAATTTTTGATGTTTTTGGCGATTGGACTAGAATGCAGTGTTCTAGTGGATTAAACCATGGTACTTACTCTGATTTGTCTGTTGTAAAGAGATATATTAATGGACAAGGCGAGATTCCGCGCTGCGAAGATTGTGATTCACCAATGGAAATTCATATGCCGCTTAATGCACATTTCTTCCCAGATGAAGATGCTAATACAAGATTTCGGTGGTTTTTAACTAGAAATCAAACTAAGAAAGTTGTGGTTTTAGAATTAGGTGTTGATCCAACTAGTCCACAATTGCTTGATCCAATGGTAAAATTAGTAGAACAATTTAAAGATTGGCATTATGTTGCAGCCGATTTAAGTCAGGATGAATTACCTGATAACATTCAAAAAAGAAGTGCCGGGTTAGGGATGGCGCTTCCTGAAGTGATTGAAAAAATTTCTAAAAATGAAGGTTAAAAAATGAGTATTTCAGTTATTCAAGGTGTGCTACGAATTCCAGCTGCTCAAGATAAAATACGTCAAAAAGGAATTGAAAAGCCTGGTTTTCCAGAAAACTATACTTTAATTGATGTTGAAACTACTGGTCTTAGTCCATATCGTGATCGAATTACCGAAATGGGTGGCTTGAAAGTACGTCATGGAGAAGTAGTAGCAACTTTTTCAGAATTAGTGAAGTTTCCTGATAATAATAAGGTACCTGCTTTTATTACTAAATTAAATGGAATTGATGAAGCAGCTATTGAAGAAAAAGGATTACCAGTTCAAGAAGCAATTAAGAAGTATCGCGAATTTATCGGCAGTGATCCAATTGTTGGCTATAATGTAAATTTTGATTTGAACTTTGTTTATGATTTAGCTGAAAAGTATCATTTGACAGTTTTAAACAATGACTATGTAGATGTTTACCGTTTGGCGCGTAGCTTTTATCCACAAGAGCGACATAATCGCTTGCTTGATTGCATGCATCGAATGAATATTGCAGAGAACCAAGAACACCGTGGTTTAGATGATTGCTTAGATACTAAAAAGGTTTTTGATGAGTTTCATAAACTATTTAAACAAGAGCATATGCTTAGAGCACAAGAGGCAGTTAAAACTTTAGATTTAACTAGTGAGTGGCCTGATATTGTTAAGCAAACGCAAGCTTTTCGCAGTCCTTTTATTCATAAAAAAGTGGTAATTGCTGGTGATTTAGACCTAGATGAGTATGAATTAGCTAACGCAGTAAAAAATCTAGGCGGCTTTATTCAAGAAGAAGTGGGGCAAGATACGGATTACGTTCTAGTTGGTGATCACGATTTCTTCAGAACAGATGTTACTGAATTAAATAAGGCAAAAGCTCTGAAAAAACAAGGGCAAAACATTAGAACTTGGTCAGAGAGCTTTTTCTTAAATGTGCTTGATAATTGGGCACGTAGTTAAAAATCTAGATACTAAAAAGGAATCCTATAGTAGGATTCCTTTTTTTATGTGGGGAAGATTAAGATGGACTAACCAGCTGATATTAATTGCTACGATTATAAAAGTTAGAATTGTAATTACCTCAAAACTAGACCAAATAAGGCAAGCAGTTGCTCCAATTATAGTTGTAATTAAAAAGACCAGAATAGTAGATCTTCTTAATTTGAATTGCGGTTTATTGTAGCGTGTTGCAAATAATAATCCTAAATAAAATAAACCAACCCCGCAATATAGACATAAGACGGCAAACCAAGAATTAGCGTCTGTTTCGTGAATAAATTTAATGCTAACAGTAATTAGACTGATTCCAAAGATTATTAAATAGTGTAAATAAATTAAAGCATTACCTGTAACGTCATCTTGATCTTCATCAGTAAACTTATCGAATTGTAAAGCATAAGTGAAAAATAATAAAGCGACTGTTAAAAAGATAAGAATTGAATAAAGTGAAAAAGTATTAGGTCGAAAATAATCCGCAATTCCAATAATTGTTTCACCAAAGATAATGAGACCGTAAAATAGTTTGTGTAAGGATGAATTATTCCTTAATTTAATTTCCTAAAACATTAGAAAAAGGAGTTCCTTTCTCGTATGATTGGTTTGAACAAAAAAACATACAGAAAGAAGAACTCCTTCATGAATGATTTTACCAAAAATATAACTCAAGCTCTATTCAATCAAGATAAAATTAATGATTTGCTTCGTCATGAAATCCAACAAGCTGTTAATGACATGTTAGAATCTGAACTGACTGCCTTTTTAGGATATGATCCCTATGCTAGAAATGGCTGGAATACTGGTAATTCTAGAAATGGTGCGTATTTCCGTAAAATTGATACCCAGTTGGGATCAATTGAGGTACAAGTGCCACGAGATCGCAATGGTATGTTTCATCAACACACTCTGCCAGACTATAAACAACATACTGATCTCTTAGAAGATATGGTTATAAAGCTTTATTCTAAAGGTGTAACCACTAGAGAAATAGCTAATTTGATCGAAAAAATGTATGGCAGTCATTATAGTCCAGCTCAAGTGTCTAATATCTCTAAGCAAATGATTCCTAAAGTTGAGGCTTATCACAAGCGTAAGCTGAGCGATAAGTTCTTTTGTGTTTATCTTGATACAACGTATATACCGTTGCGTCGAGAAACTTTTGAACGAGAAGCAGTATATATTGCCATTGGCATCAAGCCTAATGGTCACAAGGAAGTTATCGACTACTGCATTGCGCCTAGTGAGAATATTGAAGTCTGGACGGCGTTGCTCCAGAACATGAAATCTCGTGGTTTAAAGCAAGTAGAGCTTTTCCTTTCAGATGGCGTTGTCGGCATGAAAGCAGCACTGGCAAAGACCTATCCTCAAGCTCATTTCCAACGCTGCTTGGTCCATGTTATGCGCAACATCTGCGCTAAAGTACGCGTGGACGATCGCGAGGCAATCATGAACGAATTCAAGCAGATTCACCAGCAAGCCAATAAAGCGGCTGCTGTTGATGTATTGCATGCTTTTTATGCCAAATGGAACAAGAGCTACAATCGTGTCATTAGAAACCTGAAAGACATCGAGCCAGACCTGCTTGTTTTTTATAATTATCCTAAGCAGATCAGGGCTTCAATTTACTCTACCAACATGATCGAATCCTTTAATAACGTCATTAAGCGCAAGGCTAAGCCTAAAGCGGAGTTCCCGACTGAACAGTCGCTTGATACTTTTATTGGCATCCAAGCAATGAGCTACAATGACCGCTACTTCAACCGAATTCACAAAGGCTTTGGTCAAGTCCAGGATACCTTAGAATCCTATTTTGAATAAATAAAACGTTAAAAAAACAATTTACGAGAAAGATCTATTTACACAAAAAATTTGACAGTTTCAAGATAATAATTACTAAAAGATTTAATCTTTCAAGTAAATGAGGAAAAATAATAGGATGTTTAATAGTATATTTTGTGGTTAAAATAGGCATTAACCAACTAAAAATAATGCCAATGACTGCTAAAACAAAGCCAGGAATATTATCTAATAGTCCGCCAATGATTAAAGTAATTGATCTAAAAATTAAAATTAGAAAAAATGCCCGGGAAATATTTTGATCAATTTCACTTTTAGTTTGAAAATAATTAATTAAGTAATGACTTGCTAAAGTAAAAGAAAGTAAACCAGCAGAAATAAATAAAATTTTCATTTCAGTTAGGTTGTTTGTGTCAAAAGAGTTAGACATGTAAAGCAGAATCATCATGTCAATGAAATAAAAAGCAATGTCTGCCCAGCTACCTATCCCATAGCGATTAGTAAAGACAGTTTGAACCATCCATGAATTAATAAAGATAATAACAATTAATGCAAATAGTGCAAAAGATGTAGGGGAAACAAGACCATGCTCAAAATGATGAAGTATCTCAGTTGTTTTAGAGATCATGTAGACAAAAACGAGATCATAAAATAAAGCAATTTTTGAAACTCGTTTATTTAAAATTGCTTGCATGAAGATTTTACCTGCTTTCTTTAGAATTCTTCGTGCTCATTCGGATCGAAACGGCGTGCGGATTCTTTATCTAAATCAATTAAGCTTTGAACTTCTTCAGGAGTTGATTTGAAATCAAAAATGTCTAAATTGCTTAGTTGGTGCTCATAAGAACTGGCTTTTGGAATTGGCACAACATTGATTTGCGTTTCCCAGCGTAAGATTATTTGAGCGGGAGATTTGTGATATTTCTGTGCTAATTCAATAATTTCTTTTTCTTGAAAGGCTTCACCACCACGCTGAAGCGGACTCCAAGCTTCAGTAATAATATGATGTTGATTATCATACTCACGAACTTTTTTACTTGACCAGTAAGGATGCAGTTCGATTTGGTTAACAGCTGGCATAACACCAGTTTCACGGTATAAGTATTCAATATGTTCTGGTTCGAAGTTAGAAACTCCTACTGAGCGAATTAAGCCGAATCTTTGTGCATCAATCATGGCTTGCCAAGCTTCAAGGTAGTGGTTTTCCTTTGGATTTGGCCAGTGGATTAGATAGAGATCATAATAGTCGAGGTCGGCAGAGTAAAGAGATTCTTGAATTTGTTCAAGTGCTTCTTGGTATTTGTGATGACGCCCAGGTAATTTAGAAGTTATAAAAATATTGTCGCGGTTTACACTACTATTTTTGATGGCACGCCCTACAGCTCCCTCGTTTTCATAATTAACGGCGGAATCTAGTAGACGATAACCATTTTTTAAGGCTGCTTGGATAGCAAAAACGCCGCGAGAACCGTTTAATTTATAAGTTCCAAAACCGATTTTGGGGATACGATTCCCATCGTTTAAATTGAAATATTCCATTCTTTTTCTTCTTTCTATTTTTGATAGAGTTGCCATGTTTATTGTAGCAGTCTAAATGAATAAAAACTTATTAATCATATTGCAAACATACGTTCAAATATCTATACTGAAAGAAATAAAGCTAGGGGAATAGGAAATGGCAAAGAGAAGAAAATATAGAAAAAAGCAAAAAAATACAGTAGCAAGCTGGATTATAGCAATTGTAATTATTATTTGGGGTGGTTGGTTTAAGCTTCAATCTTCTAACCACACATCAAATCAAAGTCAAGAACCAAGTAGTTCTCAGCAAGTAGTAAATAAGGCTACAACAGCTAATACTAATTATGGTGGATTATCTAGTGATGATTATCAAAAACTAGCCAATTTGGATTTTAAAAGTGGCGACAAGGCTTATGTCTATGTAAATAATAATAAGTCCACGTTAATTAAAAATGCCTGGAAAGTTAACAAGGTAATCTATTCTAATTTAGATAATTTAAATCGTACTTCTCATTCAAATACTGCTTTTCTCGAACCAAGAAATGTGGCTAATGATTCTTTAAGAGTAAGACAATTTATAAATCCTACGGCATGGCATTCTAACCGAGAAAATGGCACGCAAATCTATAATCGTGGTCATTTGATTGCTTATTCGATTTCGGCAGGAATTGATCAGGATGGTAACTATAATCCTAATAATCAGTCAGGTGATCAAAATAATCCGAAAAATTTATTTACGCAAACTGCATTTTCTAATCAAAAAATCCAGACTATTTTTGAGGGAAAAGTTCGAAATTCTTTAAAACAAGGAAATAAAATTATTTTTCAAGCAACACCAATTTTTAGGGGAAATGAATTAATGGCGCGTGGTATTAATTTACAGGCAATAAGCTTGAACAATAATTTGAACTTTAATGTTTATCTTTTTAACGTGCAGCCTGATTATG
>Ga0224744_1125_pt1 | contig 12927 bp, 13 predicted proteins | sample LIM_E_Vancomycin_FD_161636 | JGI IMG/M metagenome (GOLD analysis project Ga0224744, IMG submission 161636) | Enriched cells from gastrointestinal tract of the lab mouse from Pacific Northwest National Laboratory (PNNL), Richland, Washington... | ecosystem: Host-associated > Mammals > Digestive... | reverse complement strand
CCAAGTGGACGCTGTTCCCGCGCAATGCGCTCAGAGGTTACGGCGGAAGAGGTCGCTGATGGGGATCGTTCTGATGTCCTGGCTTTCTTGATCTGCATTTGGCGGGTTGTGCTTCACTCATTTTCCTTTTGTCTTGTGCAGTATGAACTTATCGCGGTTTTGTTATGGCTGGCATGCTTACTCTACGACGACACGATTACACGACTGGCATGGCTAATGATGGGTCGTGATCACGGCCTCTTTTCTTTTTCCTCCCCTCTGTCACGGACTGCAAGAGCACGTTCCGGGCATGGACCTAATCCTACGCACTGTTATCACTTCGAATTGGTCTTTAGCACGGGTTTTGAATAGACAGCAGGTAGTCAAATCGAAGTAATGTCTTTCAGTCACTCTCCAGTACTCACACCTCATGTAAAAGTTGCATTTCGAGCAGAATTCCCGCCATCTCATCTCATCTCATTCCACTGCGACAAACAGACACAAACGTGACTGACCCCGATCACCCTAACCCTACAAGAAATCCTGCCGCGCCTGCACCGAGGCTAAAATCAGATCAAATCAAATCAAAGCTCTGCTAGTTTATTAGTCCCTGAAGGATGCGGGAGTAGCAGTAGTTGATCGATGTCATCACGGCACCAAAGCTGCTGCTGCGGCGCCTCATCCCAAGCAAAAGGGCTAGACCATGCCATGCGAGGGTTGAGGGGCGCAGTGCTCGCGATCTTCTCGCTGAACTCATGTTCGCAAACGACATTAATTCTGTACTGTACGAATCGCAAAACCGTTCACTACGATTACCCTTTGCCTTGATACTGGACCAGCTCGTTGTTCAGTGTTCGTTGCTCGGTACTCGCTATACACGCTTCTCTCGTGGCTCGTAGCTCACTGGGCTCGCTCGCTTTACTCGCATCGCATCAGTTGCTTGCCCTACCTACAATCGCAGCTATAGCGACGCGATCGCGAGGCGCATTCGCGAGTCCTTTCTAGTCTATGGTACTTCGTCACCCTGAAACAGCACCGCATACCACTTCCACCATACATACAAATATCTAACTCTCCACCTAGGGCTGCTGCGTCTCCAGCACCAACCCCTCCTCCCAAAATGACCCTACCGCTCGCCCACCACAACCCAGCAACAACACAACCTCAGGACTCCCCCACGACTCCTCTCGAGCCGCCATAAACCAGCCCTCCGCCTCCGCCTCCTCCTCAGCACCACCCTCGCGCCGCGCATCTTCGCATTCGCCTGCGCGACCTAATGCGCCCGTCCGCTCTCCCTCGCCCGTACCCACCAGCCCCGTCTCGCCAACCGGCAAAGTCGCGCCCTGGAATCGCAGCCGCCTGGCCTCTGAAAGAGAAGCGTTCTTCGACACGCGCGTGACGGGCAGCACGGAAGTGTGGAATGCGCTGCGGCTTGTATGCGAGTGTCTCCGTCGCGGCGATTTGGCGCAGGCGCAGGGGATTTTAGATGCTGTGGGATTGAACGTGCCTGATGGCAGGGTTGCGGTTGGGAGCGAGCCGAGAAGTCGAGGGAGGGTCAGGCGGACGGGAGGTGTGTTTGATGAGAGGGGCGTGGGGTATGATGTTCCTGGGTGGATTGTGAGAGATCCAGAGGACGTGGTTGAGGAGGGGGAGGTGGAGGAGATGGGGGAGAAGGGGAAGGCGAAAGAAGGAGATGTTGGAGAAGTTGTGACACTCAAGGCGAGGCTGAGTGATCGGTCGTTGGATGTGGTTGTGCAGATTGGGATGGGGCAGACTGCGAGTGTGATTTGTGCTGAGGTGCAGAAGAAGATTGGGCCTAGGAGGATACGACTATTGTATTTGGGCCAGGTGTGGTCTGAGAAGAAGACGCTGGAGGAATTGGGCTACAAGGAGGGAGATGTGGTGAGTGTTTTCGTGTTTGACGAGTAGTCTCTGCACGATGATGGTGGCAGTGGCCATCTTCCAGATCTCGAGGAAGCTCAGTATCGAGCTGGATGAAGGGCATTTGAAGTGTTTGGAGTTTTATACCATGTAGCATTATGCATATACACCTTACTTTTCTTTACTATTCGTGGAATCAAATTTCATATTTATCGTTATCACATGCAAAGAGCCGTAACCTACCATTCATTTACGCCAAGCTAGAACGAGCCATCACCAACGCCGAACGTACAACCCTCGAGCTCGAGCTCCATCTCACACCCCTTGCATCGGTCTCGCCGCACAGCAGAAACCACACGCATGGCACGATAGCGGTACATGCCATCCTTTCTCGTCCCCCGCCATGTGAGCGCCCACCGCATCAGCGCGATCGCCCTGTACCGCGCATTACTCCATCAATGCCGCGCAGTGCCTTTGCCCGCGCAATCGCAAAAAGAACTGCAGAACATCGTCCGGAACCGCTGCAAGCAGACAATCCACTTGCACAGCTATCAGCGCTTGAAATTGGCTTTCCAGGCCGGCTATGAGGCTATCGAACACTTGGACGCAGCCGTCGCTGGCGATGAGAAGAGCACGAGCTACATCGCTGGGTTGCTGGCTAGGGCGCCTGCGAAAGTGAAGGCAGATCCGCCTGCAACAGCACCTTCGAAGAGCAAGAACAGAGCAGACGAGGCTGCAGCAAAAGCTGCTAAGGCTAGCAGCCCACCAGCCTTCAAACCCAGCACGGAGCTCCTCTCACGCCCACGCCCTCTCCCTCAGCTCTCAGGAAGACGCCACATCCCCGTCCTCTTCAACGCAAACCACATCCCCATCCTACGCATCAAGAAACCCCAGCCCGAAAACCTCTCCGGCTTCATCAAAAACCGCGTCACGCAGCGGCAGCGTCGCCATGATCGCCGGCACTGGCTCACAGAGCAGATTGAGTTTGCGCAGTACGAGGATCTGTGGGATGATATTGTGGAGAGGGAGACTGGAGTGGGGGATGTGAATGGGGATGAGGATGGGCCGACTTGGGCGGAGGAGTTTGAGATTTCGAAGATGGAGGTGGATTTGCTGATTAAGCAGGAGGGGTGGAAGAATGCTGCTATGGCGAAGAGGATGCAGGAGGTTGTTGATCGGGAGAAGGAGTTTTATGACAAGGAAAGGACGGAGCGGAGGGAGGCGAAGAGGGTGGAGAGGGCTGCAAAATGAAGTGCTGGGGAGACGAAGGTTGAGGACGCTGTTTGAACGGATGTTGTCGCATCATCGCATCAATCGAAGAACATCGTTAGGTTTACTAGCGGAAGGCGTTCTGCTTGGTAAAGATCTCACACAAAGTTAGCGAGTTCGCATGAGCACCCACAAGATCTGTGCGGTAAAGCGTGTTGCTCATGAGGCTATGGACTTGGTTCGTCTCATCTTCCACAAGCCGAGGAAACATTACTACATGGCTCTGCAAGAATGGTGTACAGTAAGCTGCTCGTGCTCTGGCTGTCCTCAATCTCCGACACTGCAAATCGCCCGATGCCAGTATCGAAGCCAATGAGGACATGTTTAATGCACAGCCCATTGAGATGCATTGAGGACATGAGGACAGCCATTATTTCCACTGACCGTAGCCAGAGTATACAAATCACGCCCATTTCCCTCTGCAATGTTTCCTCGTCCTACTCATCCCATCTCACCCAAGCACCCCAAAGCCAGAAGTACTCCCAAACACTTCCGCCACAATGGATTGCAACACCACCACCAGCAATGAGCTCGTGTCTCTCACCAAGACAAACAATGCCGTCGACGCAGATATCGACGAAGTCATGTGCATGATGCAATCATGCACTGTCAAGGACAGCGACAGCAAGGCTCCCGAGCCCAAGGCTGTCCAGGCTGTCGACAACAGCAATGCTCCCACGACCAAGGGAGCCGAAGATATCGACACAGACGTCGATATGACCACCGACGAGGCGACCCAAGCCTCCGACGTCGACGTCGACACAGACGTCGACGTGGACGATCACGTGCCCGTCAGACGGGACTCTTTCACCCAGGAGACCGTCGCAGCCCCAGCCCCTCCCACCTCTCTCGAGCGCGAGGCCGCTCAGCCTTCCCGCGGCGCTCTCAGGCCGCAGCACCAGCGCCTTGCGCGCCTGGCGGGAGTCGAGGCCAGGTCGGGAGCCCCAGCTGCTTTCTCCTTGAACAGGGTGCAGTCGGCTTCTGTCCAGCGCGGCCGGGCGCAGCTTGAGCCGCGACCTTTCAGCATTGTCCGACTCGCGCGGGAGAGACAGCGACGTAGCCGGCTTGCGATGGCGGCTATGGAGGAGATGGGCAAGAAGTGAGATTGAGCTGGATTTGTGGGTGCAGATTGTGCTGGTGCCGCTATCAGCGACGCTCGACGGATTTCCCGCTTCTTTCACGCTGGGACGACATTACGAATGCATCTGATCCCTACGTGTTCTACCGACCTTGCTCCAGGCATCAACGACAACGGCAGCGCTATTGCCTCTGAGTTTAGGATGTCTGTCCCCAACGACTACTGCGACAAGGCTTGTTTTGGCCGGCTATGATCTATGGGCTGAGCTCTCTCCCAACACAGTGCAGCCTTTGTATGTCGTGCGATCAGAGACTCTGGGCAAAGTCGCCACGCCACCTACGCGGGGATGCTGCTATTGCTGTTCATTTGGTGTTTTTTTTCTTTGGGAGTTTGGGTGTATTACGTTTCGTCGTGGTACTGGATCGGACGGCAGACATCGTTCTAGGGACGGTTTGTGTATGGCATTAGCTGTTTTTCAAGCTTGTGCAGTCTGTCACATGTAATTTTGTATTTGTCTTTCAACCAATCAGCGTTGTATTTAGTCCAATCAAATCAAACAGTCAATCAAATCTACATTTCCACGACTGATATAGATCTTTTCCCAATGTCCATAGTTCGTATCGCAGTACACCGTTTCATGTGCATGTGACTACAGTACATACATCGGAAAAGCGGGCACATTCGCTTCACGGGCCACCCCCTCAGCAGCAACAGCATCAATCCTCCGTCAGCTCCCTGAACCTCATCCCTAATCAAACATCCATCTGACAGCCCTGCGTTTCAGTCGAAACTGCCACTGGCAGGGATCGGAAGCGCATCTGAACAATTCCAGCACTCGCGTACGACGTCGAGGGAATGTTTCACACGCACAAAGTCACGGGGAGAAATGCAAGTATCCGTGTGCGACGCTGGAAACAAAGACATTGTACTGCCAGGCTCTGCCGCCATATCTTATACTTATCGTCGCGACCTCTCCTTTCTGCGAACTGCCGTTTCTGGAATCTTGGACCATGGAAAACTGTCGCTGTTTCGTGGGAAGTATTGCGAACATTTGCAAAGATTGTACGACGTAAGTTACATAAAGACATTGGAACAGCATCTATCTATGGATTAGACATCTCAGCCCACACGCCTCTCGCCACTATCTATTACTTCAAACCATCCGCCGGGGACCACGAAGGAGCCAAAGTCGCGTCAGGACTCGTCTGCTGGTCGTAATACTCCAGCACACCGAGGTCTCCGGTCGTCATGTCCCCAATCGCCGTCTCGAAATGCGACTCGCCGTTCGCCGCAGCATCGCTAAGCATAATCTCCAGCGAAGGGTCGATGGCCTGCTGAGGCTGTAACTGGGCTTGCAGATACTGCTGGTGCTCGTACATCTGGGGCTCCGCGGCTTGGTACGCTTGCTGGTAGTGCTGGCTCTGGTACTGAGGGTAGACGGGCTGGCCGTACTGGTTGTACTGCATGGGTGTCGAGGTGCGCGAGTTGGTGAAGAGTTCCTGTGGCTGGCCTCCTGGAAGACCGTAGTTGCCGAGAGACTGCGGTGTCGGCTCACGAGGCGAAAGCGGCTCTTGGACGGCGTACTGGTACTGGGGCTGCTGTGCGACGACTGGCTGGATGTACGTCCCTGTCTGAGGGTTGTATGGAAGGCCGCTGTGGTCGTAGGCGATGTTTGATGGAAGTGGTCGGCCAGGAGCGGCGACATACTGGTACTGCGGTTGCTCATAAGCTGGTTGCTGTTGGCCGTAGTACGGTGTCGATTCGAAGCCATGGCTGCTCGGGAGGAAAGCCGGATCTGTGTTTTGGTGTTGGCGCTTTTGCCTGACGTTACGACCCCCACGGTACTCTCCATCAGGATCATCCAGGCCATCCGGTTCGTCGTTGTCGGAGTCTTCGTCCTTGCGTCGCTTGCTGGTGGCCTTACTGGGAGAGAACTTGTAATCTGGGTGTGCGGCGGCATGGTTGGCGCGTTCGATCTTTGCCCACTCGTTGAACTGGTCGCGGACCTCAGGCGGTTCCATCGGCCAACTCTCACCCGACACCGATGACACGACTTGATGGTTGTTCTGGAGACACCACTGCTTGGTGCGCTCGGCATACGCTGATCGGTAAAGCATGAACGAGTTCATCGGTCGGGTGACGTATCCGTTGCGCTTCTCAACCTCTTGTCTGCGGATCTCAGCTGGGCGGTGCACCCACTCGTCCATGTCCTTCATGGGTACATCCATGTCTTTCGTCAACACGGAAAGCGGTGCGGTCAGCTGCGGTGTCTTCGATCTGTCGAGCTTGCTTTTCTTGGTCTTCTTGGTCTTGCCGATGGGCGACATCGACGTCCTGGACTTGCTCATGCTGAAAGGTGAGTCCGTCCTTCTGGTCGTGCGGCCGCTCCTGGTGCGGACACCATCGCTCGGGCTTGGTGTCGGTGGGCTTTGCACATAGGCGTGGCTGTCCTGGTAAGCTGGAGCGTACCCGTCGTGCTGCAAACAAGTCAGCAAAAAGCTTCAAATTCAGTCGGGAGTTGACACTGACATAAATTCCCAGCCCTTTGGCATCTTCCGCGTACGCAGGGAACTGTTCGGTGCCGGAGGCGTTGTGCTCTGCGATGGCGGCAAGCCCGTACTCGTCGCCGCGGGAGCGGCCATGGGTGACAGTCGTAGTCGAAGCCATTGTCATCATGGGATGCCGTTTGATGGTGAGGTTACTCCTGAAAGACCGAATGGTTCAGTGGAGCTGAAGAAGCCCGTTGAAGACCTGCTGCATGTCTTGTAAGTATGTGAATCCATTGCTACTACTAACCCAGCAGTTTGTTCCGCACGCCTAAGTGCATGTACATCTGCAGGTCTAGGGGTTGGCGACATACCTGGTGCACGTTGCCGATGCAGCGTACTTTGTCTGCTTGACGCGGAGAATGATCCGCCGTTCTTTGCTGCAGACACAAGGCCAAGCAGTCCTTGTGTGCTCTGGTTGTGTGTAAGGCTGGTGTTCCTTTGCCACAGGCGTTGTCCGCAGAAGGCTTTGTTTCAGGGCGGCGAAAGAAGCTGGGTAGGAGGCAAGAGACAGGAGAACGAGACGAAAGAGACTTTACACAAGATCCTTTGTGCAAGGCAAAAGGAATAGTACTTGTAGTAGAAGGATGACTTCGCTGACTTGCGCGCCAGACTGGACGAGAGCGAACTTGATGCTGAAGACGGACGAATGTCACCGCATCCGTAGGTGTCTCGAGCCCAGGCCCGCTGTGAGTCTCAGATGGCCGTTTTCGGAAAGGCAGCACTCGCACAACGCTTTGCAGGATGAGAGTTTTGCTGATTGACAGGAGGAATATAGGTGCCATGGACACTCCCATCTTCAGCAGCTCATCCTTGCGCGGTGTGGGCGCTACTCCAGAGATCCATACTGGCTAAACGATCACGCTCGTTCGCGCAGCCGGGATGCACAGCGATCCGCGCCACAGCCTCTGATGTGGGACGGACCTAGCCCAAAGACAGCGCTCTCCTGTCCCAAGTCAGGTCGTGTGCGGTGCTATAGCAGATTGATTGACAATCATGATGAATCTGTGGCTCACGGCACTAGGTTGTTGACGTGCAGTAGTCACATGGAGATCTGAAGCTTAACGTGAAGGCAGGGATCGTGCGCCAACGTGTATTCAACGGTTAGGTGCTTGCCTTCAAGCATGGCGGTCAGGCTTGTGTTTGTTACACACATTGGGTTAAGGCTCCGCAGCCGCATTCCTTAAGTCATCTTCCGTTCGCATCTACCTATTTTCAGGGACGGCCGGGGCCTTCCTCCCGGAATAGGGGTCATCTCCTATCAGTGTCCCTTAAACATCTCTGAAATGATTGCAGCCATGGAATGGGCGTGATGTGTACCTGCGTGTATCATCTGCGAACGCAGCATGACCTGTAGGCACCCGTCGGATACCTGCATAACCACGATCTGGGCGCTCGGGTGATCTTGCCGTTTGGCCACCACAAGATGATGTCTGTGTATACTGATGTTGCACCTCTAACGTGCGTTAGCAACTAGGCATGACGCAAGCCAGTCAGGAGTTGTTGTGAACGATCGAGCGAATGGATACGCTCATGCTTCCGAGTGATCTGCATGGATGCCCTCAATGCCCCAGGGCGGCAGAACCTGCATCTGCAGACGGTAGCATCCCACCTGCGCAATAGCCTTAGCAAACGGGTGCAACGGTGATGCCGTAAACCCAAAACGAGCCACAGAGGGCGACAGACGTGTGAGCAGGGCCTCTCGGTTGCTGCCGAGGGTGCACTTTGCGTGAGCGCTGGAATGCGCACTAACCCGTAGCAGCCAGCCTTGTACTACCACACCCCGTCTCAAAGTGCTGCGCTCGTTCCAATCAGCCACATTCCCAACAGCAGTGAACGATCGCAGAGATCACAGCATTTGCGGAAATGGCTTGGTTGCGTCCGGGTTCCCGGCTCCCCTTGTGTGTGGCCGCTGGAACTTGAGGAAGCAGAAGCGTCTCCCTGTTGCTGGGAAAACCGATCGATTGGCTCGGAGTATTTTCAGCTACCAAGGCCGTGTTCGTCCAGTCTGTTTGCTGGGTTGTAGAAAAGCTCGAGTCCAGCCGCCCGTCGTCTGAAACGCTCCTATGAGATCTGGCAAACGTTCAACCCTCGATGACACACGCCACACCCACACTTTACTGCCGTTAGCTGTGTCGCACAAGGTTCACTGTCCGCGAGTCTTTTTCACATCACCCGTCGAACAGCCGGCATCTCCACAATAGGCGCCGGTAGCAACGAACCCTCGGCCTGGAGCACGCGCTTGTGAAGCTCCAGCACGCATAGTCACGCGCGTCAAGCGACGGTCACATTGTGGAGTCGTGGAGAAGAGACGTGGAGGAGTCACATGCATGCGTGGTGGACTCCTTGCTGACCATTAGGTGATTAGACTGAAGAGGAGGACAAGCTTTCGGGGGATGCGGAGACGGGTTGGGGATTGAGAGCCATGGTTCGGAACTTGCTTGTGGCGCGATATGGAGGATTTGCCGAAAGTTCTTTCTACTGGGAGTTGGTGAAGTGCTCTTCAAGTGGAGCTGGACGGCGACGCAGATCTAGGGCTGGTTGCATGATGTGGCGAAGATGTCTTGTCAAGCGACATGCGTATCGGGGAAGGACCCGGAGAGAGAGAAGCCTCCGGGTATTTCGAAGGATCTGAAGGAGTGAAAGCTAGAAAGCTATGTCGGTAGTTTTGTCGGAGACTTCTATACTAGGTGATTTACTGATCGTTTCACAATTGAGCGTTGAAGCTATGGCGCTGGAAGTCCATCCATGGTCATCAGAACGACACTCGCTTATTCGGAGTCTATCATGAGTCTTTCATCTCGGTGTCGGCGCCATCTTGGGCGTCTTCGTCCTCGATGCCCTCCCATTCATCATCTTCCCACTCGTCATCGACGTCTTCCTCGCCCTCCTTCACAGGGCCCAAGATACCATCGAGGCCTGCGACAAGCTCCTCGGCATGCTGCATTAATCGCTCGTCCTCATACTCAAGAAGCTTGCTCAGCTTCAGTGCCGTCCTCAACCAACGTCGGCTTCCCCTGTAGATTTTCTCCAGATTCGCTTCATGCTCCGCGTCGGTCATCTTAGCAGCAGCTGGACTGACGTCGCCTTGCTCGGTCTTCTTGGCGATAAGGTGCTGGCACCATCCTCCCAAGTACCAAGCCTCCACACTCTCGTCATCCTCCGAGACCAGCCTCTCCAGTACATCCATTGCATTGCTCTCAAGTTCAGCCTCCATCAGGAGCCGAGAGAGCGAGATGCGGGTGGCAAAATCAGGAATGGCAGAATCTTCAGGGTCGAGGTCCTTCCACGCACTCATTGATCGCGTAAGAGCTGCTTGCGCATCTTCCTTTTTTTCTTGCGACAAGCGAACAGAAGCTAGGGTCTGTAGAGTTTCAGGGCTGGTCTCGTCTTCAGCAGCCATAGCTTGCGTGATTAAATTTTCACACCGCGCTTCAGCGTCGTCCTCCCAGGACAGATCAGTCATGTAGACCTCCACAATACCGCATAGCGCGTTGGCGAGCTTGCGTTTCTTTTCAACACGGAGGAGGAGAAGAGCTTCTTCGTCCAATGCGATAGCTTGACCAGACTCCAAAGCTGCGATCTCGTTCATCAGAGCTTGGGCGCCCTTCTCGAACCACATCACACTCTGTTGGCCACCTTCCTCCGCCAACTGCGCAAGCCAGAGGAATTTCTCAGCACCGTCGGCAAGAGCTCCACCGACAGTGCCCTGAGGATCAAGTTTGACAGCCTCCTCGAAATAGACGCGCGCCTCATCAACTGCTCCGAGCTCGACGCTGATTTCGCCCAAGAGGTTCAGCGCAGGCAAAGCTTCAGTGATAGATCTGTTTTGCACGACCTTGTAGAGCTTTTCAGCCTGCTGAAGGGCTTCCTCGGGGCGCTGCTGCTCGATAAAACCCAGGGCAGCGGCGTAAAGCTCCTCGGGCGACTCGTTGATGGATGGCATCTTCTTGGCTGGTTTCTTTCCCTTGTTGTTTGGCTTAGATTTGGCCATTGAGGTTTGAAAATGTGAAGTACTGAGATGTGAGGTTGTTGCAAAATTTGTCTGATATCCAGAGACGAGGAACCTTGGAAGAGGCTTTGGAGAGGGAATTTTTAGTGGAGCCTTTCTGTATCGATACGGCGCTCGGACTGCAGTTGGTGCAGCCCACTTCGGAACAGCCACATGCCAGTCCAATAGCCACTGCGTCACTTCAAAACATTGCCCATATTTAAGCGACTCGAAGTGAACCTTTCATTTTGACCAGATCATACACACAAAAATCCACCATGGGCCGCGAAGAGCAGCAAGAGGAGCGAGAAGTCCTCGACTCCATCTTCCCAGAAGAAATCACAGATGTCAGCGAAACCGAATACCGCATATCCATGCAACTGGACATCCCCACACGAGACGAAGACGACGAAGAGCTCCCGACCATCCTCCTCAATGTTCGCTATGGCGAAGCATACCCCGACGAAGCGCCAACGCTCGACATCACAGCCCCGCCCAATGCGCCCAGACACGAGCACATAGACGTGCAAGAGGACAAGGCGCGGCTGCTGGAGGCTTTGCAGCCCACGATTGAGGAGAACTTGGGCATGGCGATGGTGTTTACTTTGTACTCGACTTTGAAGGATGAGGCGGAGTCGCTTATTATGGAGCGCCAGAATGCTGTTAACGAGGCGCATGAGAAGGAGCTTAGAAAGGCTGAGGAGGAGGAGAACCGCAAGTTCGAGGGTGAGAAGGTGACGCCGGAGTCGTTCAAGAAATGGCACGCCGCATTCAAGCAGGAGATGGAGGCGCTGAAGCAGAGGAAAAAGGAGCAGGCCGAGGCGGAAGAGAAGAAGAAGAACAGGGGCAAGGTAGAGGAGAAGAAAATGTCTGGAAGACAGCTGTATGAGGCGGGCTTGGTTGGCAAGGCTGCGGACGAGGAAGACGACGACGGAGAGGACGCTATCACAGAAGAGATGAGGAAAGTCAGAGTCAAGGATTAAAGACCCGACCGAGATCCGAGACTGGGTATGAACATTGTTGGGAATACTCGAAGCAAAATCCTCCTGCGCCACGCTGGAAAAGCAATATCATCTTATCGTGCATCCAAAAGCCGTGCCGGACTGGGGGCACTTTACCCAACAAACAGGCCAAGTCGCTAATGACGATGCGGACAACCCTTCGTTCATCAGCAATGTCTCAACTCAAGCTGATCCTGCTTTCAACTCCCACATGTCCTTCCACGTGATCTTTTGGCTCATGGCTGCGTGGAGCAGCCAGTCTGCCTTGACGATCCTCGCCTCCAAGTCTTGTTTGGCAGCCAACTCAGCGAACGACTTCCAAAGCTTCTGCTCGGGCTCGCTAGTCCCAGAGACTAGGTAGACACAATCATATTCGTCATCGCCTCCTTGGTGCTGGCTTTCTTCGCCTGCACTCGGATCGTCTCTCAGCCTACGTTTGGGAATTGTAGTGCCTGTGCGGCCTTGGTACATCATTGCCTGGCCACCGTTGAGGGTTATGATCGATTTGAATGTGTCGAAAGATCCAGGGATGTCGCGTGTGACGAAGATGCTCCAGCCGCGGAATAGCTTGTGTTCGTTGATCTTCGCTCTTCCCAAGGCTTCGGCAAGGTTGAGTCCCATTCTCTTCTCGGCGTCGCGGTCTTGCAGGATGGTAGGGTTCTCCACTAGTTTCTTTTGCTTCAGTGCGGCGTCGAGGTATTTCGTATCGACGACCAGTGGAGCAGAGGCTAGCGCACAAACAAACTTGGGCGTTCGTAGAATCTTGGGCGCGACGAGAATGTCGACGTCTTTCGGATCTTGCGTCAGCTGCACACCAAGTGCACGCAACGTCTTTCTGTCTTCATCTTCCTTCTTCGGCTTGCCCACCCACCGCTCGTCACCCGTGACCATCATTCTGTGAACTATGGGTGGGAGACTAGGGTTTCTGTTTGTCGATTCTTTTGATGTTTTCGCTTTCTTCGAAGGTTTTGTCGCTTTTTGTGTTTCGCCATCGCTGAGATCACTCCCTTGTGCAGTCACATCATATGTGTTTTCGTCGCTTGCCCGCTTCTTCGATTTCTTAGCCGGAGGTGCAGCAGGGGCTGGAGAGCTCTGGTCGTCCAGAGACTTGCGGCCTCCATGGAGCAAGCCACCCTTGCGTTTCATCTCACGTGAGTATAATGCCATATCCTCAGCGGCTTT
>Ga0224744_1100_pt1 | contig 13185 bp, 13 predicted proteins | sample LIM_E_Vancomycin_FD_161636 | JGI IMG/M metagenome (GOLD analysis project Ga0224744, IMG submission 161636) | Enriched cells from gastrointestinal tract of the lab mouse from Pacific Northwest National Laboratory (PNNL), Richland, Washington... | ecosystem: Host-associated > Mammals > Digestive... | reverse complement strand
ACCATCACCGCCAACGAGACCGAGGCACTGCTGCTCGAGCAGACCTTGATCAAGGAATGGCGGCCGCCTTACAACATCCTGCTGCGCGACGACAAATCCTACCCTTATGTGTTTCTCTCCGACGGCGACTTTCCACGGCTCGGCATTCACCGGGGGGCGAAGAAAGCCAAGGGGCGCTATTTCGGCCCTTATCCCAGTGCATTGGCGATTCGCGAGAGCCTGAGCCTGCTGCAGAAGACCTTTCTGGTTCGCCAGTGCGAGGACAGTTACTACAAGAACCGCACGCGACCTTGCCTGCAATACCAGATCAAACGCTGCAAAGGTCCCTGCGTCGGCTTGGTCAGTCCAGAGGAGTACGCCGAGGACGTGCGCCACTCGGTGATGTTTCTCGATGGCCGCAGCAATGCACTGAGCGAGGAGCTCTCGGCCAGCATGGAAAAGGCCTCGATGGCCCTGGAGTTCGAGCGCGCCGCTGAGCTGCGTGATCAGATCTCCATGCTGCGCCGCGTGCAAGACCAGCAAAGCATGGAAGGTGGTACCGGCGACGTCGACGTGGTCGCGGTGATGCTCACCCCCCGGTGGCGCCTGCGTGCACCTGATCAGCGTGCGTGGCGGGCGCGTGCTGGGTAGCAAGAATTTCTTCCCGCAGGTGGCGATCGAAGAGGAGGGTGGCGACGTGATGATGGCCTTCCTCGCTCAGTACTACCTGGGCAATGCCGAGCGCGACCTGCCCAGCGAGCTGATCGTCAACGTGCAGCATGAAGATTTCGCCACGCTGATCGAGGCCATCGAGTCGTTACGCGGCCGTAGTCTCAGCATCAGCTTGCGCGTGCGTGGCACGCGAGCCCGTTGGCAGCAGCTCGCCGTGACCAACGCCGAACAGGCGCTGGCCGCACGCCTGGCCAACCGGCAGCATCTGGCCGAGCGTTTCGAGGCGCTGGCTACCGTGCTGGAAATGGACGAGCCGCCGCAGCGCATGGAATGCTTCGATATCAGCCATTCCAGTGGTGAGGCGACGGTCGCCTCCTGCGTGGTATTCGGTCCCGAAGGCCCGCTGAAATCCGATTACCGGCGCTTCAATATCGAGGGCGTGACCGCCGGCGACGACTACGCCGCGATGCACCAGGCGTTGACTCGGCGCTTCAGCAAGATCAAGGATGGCGAAGGCAAGTTGCCCGATGTGCTGCTGGTGGACGGTGGCAAGGGGCAGTTGGCCATGGCGCGCGAGGTACTGCAGGAGCTGGCCGTGCCGGATCTGATTCTGCTTGGTGTGGCCAAGGGCACGACGCGCAAACCTGGCCTGGAAGTACTCTACCTGAACGACGCTGAGCATGAGTTCACCTTGCCCGGCAATTCGCCAGCGCTGCATCTGATCCAGCAGATCCGTGATGAATCGCACCGTTTTGCGATTACTGGGCATCGTGCTCGCCGCGGCAAGACGCGGCGCACCTCGACGCTGGAAGAAGTAGCAGGGATCGGCCCGAAGCGGCGGCGCGAGCTACTCAATCACTTTGGCGGGCTGCAGGAATTGTCCCGTGCCAGCGCGGAAGAAATTGCCAAAGCGCCCGGAATCAGTAAAAAGCTCGCCGAGTTGATTTATGACGCTCTGCACAGCGAGTAGAATGCCCGCTCACCTCGCAGCCTAGTTGTGCCGATGAATATCCCCAACTTGCTTACCCTGCTCCGGGTCGCGCTGATCCCGGTCTTTATCCTGTTGTTCTATTTACCGTTCTCCTGGAGCTATTGGGCTGCCAGCGGCGTCTTCGCGATTGCCGCCGTGACCGATTGGCTCGATGGCTACCTGGCCCGCCGCTGGGAGCAGGGTACGCCTTTCGGCGCCTTCCTCGACCCGGTGGCGGACAAACTGATGGTGGCGGTGGCATTGGTGCTGCTGGCGGCCGAACACTCCAATCTCTGGCTGACCCTGGCTGCCGCGACCATCATCGGGCGCGAGATAGTCGTCTCAGCGTTGCGTGAATGGATGGCCGAGCTCGGTGCTCGGGCGCATGTCGCGGTGTCCAACCTTGGCAAGTGGAAAACCGCAGCGCAGATGCTGGCGCTGGTCATCCTGCTGGGTAATCCACCGGTGTTCACCTTCTGGGTCGTGCTCGGATATATCTTGCTGGTGGTCGCAGCCGTGCTCACATTGTGGTCGATGCTGCAGTACCTGTTGGCCGCCTGGCCGCACCTCAGCACGACCTCGGAAAAGAAATAAGTATTTTTGAATCAAAGGGTTGACGGCGCGATTCGATTCTATAGAATGGCGCCCGTCGACAAGACAAGCGGGAATAGCTCAGTTGGTAGAGCACGACCTTGCCAAGGTCGGGGTCGCGAGTTCGAGTCTCGTTTCCCGCTCCAGTTTTACACGAGTCGCCAAGGCGGCTCGTTTGCTTCATGGCTGAGTTGCAGAGTGGTTATGCACCGGATTGCAAATCCGTGAACGCCGGTTCGATTCCGACCTCAGCCTCCAATTCGAAAAGCCTCGTAGATCACTGATCTACGAGGCTTTTTTCATTATCCCGGGCAAGCGTTGCGTGCCTTGCGGGTAAGCGAAGGGCTGTATATAGTCCGGTCCTTCGCACAGCGCTACCGCCCGAATGGCGAAATCGGTAGACGCAGGAGACTTAAAATCTCTCGCTCGCAAGGGCGTGCCGGTTCGAGTCCGGCTTCGGGCACCAATAATTGCGTCGCCTCCGTTTAATGGTAGGCTCAAGCCGTTTCCACAGTATTGAAAATCATCAAGTTGGGGTGATTTTCTCCTTCCTGAGATATTGCTTGGTCATGACGAACGTTATGCGCCCGAGCAGGTTCAGAAACTTTGAAATATCCCTGCTGGGTTTCGCTTTCTCGCGCATATCGCGGTATTGGCAGTCTTCCTGCGGGATATTGATTGACTATCTGGCCGTGTCGCAGCGAAAGCACAGCCTTGTCTTGGACTGTCTGGTTTTTTCTTTCCAGTCTCCTGCTGCGAGCTGTAGATCGTTAAGCCACGGGAGGCTCTATTATTCGGGTGGGGAGGCTCCATCCTGCGCGTTAGCTGTACCAAAGATGAGCCTGAACGTCGTTCCTGTGGTGCCACTCTTCACGCTGACCTCACCTGCATGCGCATGCATGATTGAGCGCACGATCGCCAGGCCAAGGCCACCGGAGTCGTCGGGTTGATTGCGTGAAGCGTCGCAGCGATAGAACCTCTCGAAAATATGGGGCATATGCCTGGGATCTATGAGGTCGCCAAGGTTGTGAACCGATACTTCCAGGGTGTTTTCCGTCGTTTTTGTACTGATGGTGACGGGGCTATTCGCTGCGCCGTAGCGAAGCGCATTGACGATGAGATTGGCAAGTGCCCGACGCAGGAGCTCCGGTTCTGCTTCCAACTGTTCATGGCTTTGGTTAACCAGCCAGATGCCGCGGTCCTCTGCCATGCCCTCGAAATACTCACACAGTTGCTCCACAAGAGAATGCAGGTCTACCGGTTCGGGCTTTAGTGTGGCCTTGGGCTGCTCGCACCTGGCAAGAAACAGCATGCTGTCGATCATTCTGGCCAGTCGCTCATATTCTTCCAGGTTGGAGGCCAGTACGTTCTGATACTCCTCGTCCGAGCGGCTGTGACCGAGCAGTTGTTGGGTCTGCCCCATCAGGTTGCTCAGGGGCGTACGCATCTCGTGTGCCAGGTCTTCAGAGAAGCGCGATAGCTGGGCGAAGCCGTGTTCCAACCTGGCCAGCATCTGATTCAGCGCCTGGCTCAGCACTTCGAGTTCGGCCGTATCGGCGAAATCGTCAAGGCGCAGATGAAGGTTGCGGACGTCGATACCCGCTGCCTGAGTGGCCAACGCTCTCACAGGGCGCAACCCTCTTTGACCGATCAGCCAGCCGAGGGCGAACGCAAGGAAAACACCCGCTGCAAGCGCCATCCAGATTGTGTTTCGGTAGGCGCTGAGCATTTGCTCGCGCTCATCTGCACGTTTCCCGGCTATCAGCTTCAGATGTCCTCCGGTACGCGATACGTCCAGCCAGGCCAGGCGCAGGGAGCTGTTGTGCGGATCATTGCCCAGCTTGGGTGAAGAGGCATCCGGCAACCTGGGTAACGGCAGCGACGCCGGGTTTACCTCGATCAGCATGTGATCGGCTGTATCGACTATCCACAGGAAGCTGTCCCTGTTGCCCAGCATGTTTTCGTAAAGCTGGGGGCGACTGCGCAAGGCTTCGATACTCTCGGCGTCATCCAAGAGAGCCTGCATGCGTTGCAGGCGACCCAGTAGGGCCTGATCATCTCGCCAGAGGATTTCCCGCTCAAGCGAGTGATACAGGTAGGCCGCCACGGCACCGAGCAGCACGCAGCTCGAAAGCGCGAACATCAGTGCCAGGCGCAGACTGAGCGTTCTGGGCCACAGTTTCATGCCTGAAGATCCAGCATGTAGCCCATGCCCCTTACGGTGTGAATCAGTTTCAGTGGGTAGGGATCATCCACCTTTGCGCGCAGTCGTCGAATGGCCACGTCCACCACATTGGTATCGCTGTCGAAATTCATCTGCCAGACGTGCGAGGCGATCAGAGCCCTCGACAGGACTTCACCTTGCCGGCTGAGTAAAAGATGGAGCAGGGCGAATTCCTTGTTCGTCAGGTTGAGACGATCACCTGCGCGGCTGACCTTGCGCTTGAGCAGATCGAGCGCAAGGTCCGCTACCTGGAAGTGTTCTATCTCGCGGGGCGGCCCTCTTCTCAGCAGCGTACGAACCCTGGCGAGCAGCTCGGCATAGGAAAAGGGCTTTATCAGATAATCGTCGGCGCCCAGCTCCAGTCCTTTGACCCGGTCCTCTATTGCGTCACGAGCGGTCAGAAACAGCACCGGGGTGTCATGCTTGCGTCGAATGATCTGCAGCAACTGCCAACCATCGAGTCCTGGCAGCATGACGTCGAGAATGATCAGGTCGAATTCGTACTCCTGCACGAGATGCTGGCCATCCAGGCCATTCAACGCGACCTCGACCATGAAGCCTGATTCACTCAAACCCTTTCTCAAGTAGTCAGCCGTTTTGGCTTCGTCTTCCACCACCAGAATGCGCATTTCTATCTCCCGAACCTGTGCATAGCCTAGGCGCAACCGCTGCTGACTCCCATTACAAATTCGTAATCCTGGCGCAATCCATCTGCTGGTCGCCGGTGGGCAAGATTGCCGGCATCCGCTCAGCAGAGCCTAACCAGGAGAACGGCATGCCCAAGCTTCACATCACTCTGTCCGCACTGACGCTGACTATCATCGCGTCGAGTTCATGGGCCTCCGAGCAAGTCGCGATGCGTCAGGACGTGACGTTGCCGCTGGCCAATCAGTTGCTGGATGCAACCCTGTCGGCCTGCCACGCCGATGGCCGCAGCGCGGTCGCAGCGGTCGTCGATCGTGGCGGCAACCTGGTCGCTCTGCAGCGCGACGACAACGTCGGCCCACACAACACCTTGGCCGCGCAGCGCAAGGCTTTTACCGCCTTGTCGACGAAAACGCCAACCCGCTTGTTGGCCGAGCGAGCCCGCAGCACCCCCGACGCCGAGAACCTCAACACGCTCGATGAGCTTCTGCTGTTGGGCGGCGGCGTACCACTGAAAGTCGGTGATCAGGTCATCGGTGCCATTGGCGTCGCTGGGGCGGGCGGTGCTGCCAATGATGAGGCCTGCGCACTCAAGGCCATCGAACAGATTCTTTCCATCCATCAATAAATCGGAGATACAGCATGAAAGCTCTCAAAACCCTTCTGGCTGGTGCAATTCTGAGCGGCCTTTCTTCCCTGGCGTTGGCAGATGCCAATCCACTCAGTGTTCATGTGCTGAACCTGCAGGACGGGCTGCCGTCGCCAGCCGTGACTGTCACGTTGGAGAAGAAGGATGGCCAGAACTGGCAGGCGCTCAATGACGGTGTCACCAACGAGCAGGGGCGTATCACTGCCCTGTATCCGCAAGGCAAGGCACTTGAGAAGGGCACCTACCGCGTGACGTTCAAGACTGGCGAGTGGTTCGCGAAGCACGATACGAAAAGCTTCTTCCCCGAGGTGCCTGTGATCTTCGAGGTCGACGGTACCGTGCCGCACTACCATATCCCGCTGCTGCTCAGCCCCTACGGTTTTTCGACATACCGAGGCAATTGAGTCGGTCTTGGTTTGATCGCATCACCTGGTGGCATGGTTGAAATGGGGGATGTCCGGCTGGTCTGGGTATCACCATGAAACCGATGTTTCGCACCTGGCCGCATGCGCAAGCGATTCGGGTCGGCTTGGCCGGCCCGTCTTGCTGCCTGGCGCGACCCGTGCCGTGCACTTCTGGGAGCCAGTCTGTCCATGTAATGTCGGTAACCAGCAGCATCTGGCTGACCTGATGGGCCTATACGCCCCGCAATGAGTGACGTTCCACTTCGCTCAGAGAGTTGGCAGTCATGGTGAGTTGCCGAGTACGTTGAGTTCATTGCAACCCTTGCTGGGGTCAGCCGGCAGTGAACACATTCCCTCCAGCCCCGCAGTGGCGATATGGGATCGCGATGGGCGCCTGGCTTGCTTCGGCCTTTACAGTGAGTGCTCCCTGCACCTCCAGCACCAGTTTCATTGAGCCCATTCTCGAGGCTCTGATAGCGGGTCGCAGAGTGAACGCGGGCAACAATATGGTTCTCGGTTGCTTCTGCAACAAGCGTCCCCAGCCTCCAGCCCCGCAGAATCGTGCCATCGATACTTATCGTCGCTACCGCAGCGCATGCTTCGTAACCTACAACCCAACGACAGGTCACTCTATTGCTGGACAAAACATGTACAAAATATATAATTTGTACAGGTTTTGGCGCTATCCATGCCTGCCTGCATTTTCTTCAGCGCCTGCCTCGAGATCTTATGAACGAGTGCCTGGCAGTCCCTGATTGAAAAAGGTCGCATCATGCCAGGTGCTCTCTGGCTGATGTTTCCTAGGGCTGGCAGCCTGGTAGGGCACCTGAGGACAGGCGCTGCTGGTCGGCGGTAGCAGCGTGGTGGTCATCACCGTGCTGAAGCTGCTACGGCACCTAGGGTCTGTACAAGATGTGCGACGGCAAGCGGAAGGCATTGACTATCGGGCAGAGCGGGGTTGGCAGTACAACGAGGGCGCTAAATGGCCGCCGGTAGACCAGCGTGGGCGTGACTGACTTTCGCAAGGCACAACAGAAATGTCGGTGAAACCATGATCGGCTCAAGCCGGGGCAGTGCGTCTAGGCCAAGCACTTCTCCTGCTCAGATGCAATTACAAGTCTGTACTGAATAATTCGCAGCGGGCCGGTAGGTCTTGCCTGGGAATGACAAAGATTCCGTTGCGAATCGCTATCTACCTAATTCTGTGGAGACGTTAATGTTCAACCGTGCCCTTAAGAAAACACTAGAAGACCAGAGTGCGGAACTGTATCTGCTGCGTCAACAGGCTGAGCAGATGGAACGAAGCATGCTCTCCATCAGACTCGATGCGCAATTCAACATCTGCGAGTTCAACGCGAATTTTGCTAAGGCTCTTGGATACACCAATGATCTTCGGGGGCGTCCGCTGTCAGCGATTGTTCCCCCCTACGTGAAAAGTCTGCCCTGTTTTCATTCATTCAATATGGCTATCTCGAAGTTTGAGCCGGTGAGTGATGACTACCGCTATCTGCGAGCCGACGGGAGCCTCGCCTGGATAAAGCTGAATTGGTTCCCAATCAAAGGCGAGGACGGAAAGCTGTCCCACGTCCAGGGGTACGGCAGCGAGATCAGTCAGGCCCTCGAAAAAGCAAAAGAAAACGAGGCTTTAATTGACGCGTTGATCCGCTCCACTGCGGTCATCCATTTTAATCTGGACGGTACGGTCATCACCGCCAATCAGCAGTTTCTTGCTGCCATGGGCTATTCGCTCGGCCAGATTACCGGGAAACATCACAGCATTTTTTGTCTGCCTGAAGAGGCGAACGCTCCTCAATATGCAGCCTTTTGGAAGACGCTCAACCGTGGTGAATACGTGGCTAATCGCTTCAAACGGATCGACAGCAGAGGTCAAGAGGTTTGGCTGGAGGCGACGTATAACCCCGTTCATGACGCCGAAGGAAAGTTATCCAAGGTGGTGAAATTCGCTAGCGTCGTGACTGAACAAGTGGCTCGGGAAACCCAGGTGCGGGAGGCGGCAGGCGTTGCCTATGGCGTTTCTCAACAAACGGATGTGAGTGCCGCGCGCGGGGCTGAAGTCGTGCAGCAAACTGTTCAGACCATGCAGAGCATTGCTGTACAAATGCAATCGGCCACCGAGAGTATTGAGGCGCTTGGTGAACAATCGTTGTTGATCAGCTCAATCGTTCAGACCATTGGTAGCATTGCTTCCCAGACCAACTTGCTGGCACTCAATGCTGCCATTGAAGCCGCCCGTGCGGGTGAGCATGGACGCGGTTTCGCCGTGGTAGCCGATGAGGTGCGTAAGCTGGCTGGTCGAACCAGCGAAGCCACCGAAGAAATCGTCACCGTAGTGCAGGAGAATCAGGCGCTTGCCGAGCGAGCTGTGCGAGAGATGTTCAGTAGCCGTGAGCAAGCCGATCATGGCCTGGCACTGGCCAACCAGGCCGGCACGGTGATTGTGGAAATCCAGGACGGTGCTAAGCAAGTGGTTGGAGCGGTTGGGCGTTTCACCAACGAATTGCAGTAATTCTGCATCGCGGAGCTTGGTGCAGCGTTGAATCAGTAAAAAGAGATTCTTTAGGGGCATCTCTCAGTCGGGTAAGAAGGAGGAGCGCATTGCTTGTGCGCCTCGGACAGTGGGAGGTGGGCCAGCCGATATCGCGGTTGATGGGGTAGAACGGCAGGGGCGTACTCCAGCTATGGCTATTGGCCCTTCCTGAACAGCCGTGTATCGGACTCTGTGCGCTAGCGTACGGAGTGCCCGGCCATTGGGCGTATGCTAGCCCTTGCGCTGTGTTTTGCACCCAGAGAGCCCGATCATGCACGAATCGCATCAGCCGCAGCAGAACCATCTGCTGGCGGCCCTGTCAGCCGAGGTGCGCCAGCGTCTGTTCGCGCATCTAGAGCTTGTACCCTTGCCGCTTGGCAAGGTGCTCTATGAATCTGGCGATACCATGCGCCATGTCTACTTCCCCACCGATTCGATCATCTCGCTGATCTATGTGATGGAGAGTGGCGCTTCTGCGGAAATTTCCGTGGTCGGCAACGAGGGGCTGGTCGGCATCGCCCTGTTCATGGGCGGTGAGAGCACGCCGAGCCGGGCGGTAGTACAGAGCGGCGGGCATGCCTTCCGGCTCAAGGGGCCGTTACTCAAGGCCGAGTTCGATCGCCATGGCGAGCTGCTTGTGCTGATGCTGCGTTATACCCAGGCGTTGATCACCCAGATGGCGCAGACCGCGGTGTGCAACCGTCATCACTCCATCGACCAACAGCTGTGTCGCTGGCTGCTGTTGTCGCTAGACCGGTTGCCGAGCAACCAACTGACCATGACCCAGGAGTTGATCGCCAACATGCTTGGCGTGCGCCGCGAAGGCGTGACCGAGGCGGCTGGAAAATTGCAGCGCCAGGGCGTGATCGAGTACAGCCGTGGGCATATCACCGTGCTCGACCGGCACCAGTTGGAACAGCTCAGCTGCGAGTGCTACGCGGTGGTAAAAAAGGAGACCGACCGCCTGCTGCCTTACTTGCCGCTGCGTCAGGGCAACTGAGGCGTTGCGTGCCGTAGCGAACAGAGCGCCGCCACCGGCTTGCCCCAGACTGGCGAAGCGGGATGGTCAGGCACCTGCTCCGCACCCCTCCTATTCGCCCGTGCCGCAGGGATTCGCCCATGTCAGGGGTCATCCAGAACCTGCTCCTCGCCGGCTTGCCGGTCAAAGAGCGTACTGCCGTCCTACAGCACTGCGAGGTGGTTCAGCTGCAATTCGGCAGCCTCCTGTGTGATGCCAACCAGCCGATGCACTATCTGTATTTTCCGCTCACCGCCTTTATCTCGCAGGTGAACATCCTGAGCGGCCATCATCCACTGGAATTGGGGTTGATCGGCCACGAAGGCATGCTCGGTGTCACGCTTGTCTTGGGGGTAGAGACGGCGCCCAGCCGGGCTGTGGTGCAGGGCGCAGGCAGCGCGTTGCGTATCACGATTGAAGCAATGCGCGAGGAACTGCTGGCCAGTCCGCGACTGCAGCGTCGACTCAAGCGCTATCTCTATGTGTTGCTGGTACAGCTCTCGCAGAACGCCGCCTGCGGTCACTTCCATGCCCTGGAGCCGCGTCTGGCACGCTGGCTTCTAATGACACACGACCGCGCCCATGCCGACCATTTCCACCTGACCCATCAATACCTGGCAAACATGCTCGGGGTGCGCCGCAGTGGGGTGACCATTGCCGCTGGCGCGCTGCAGTTGCGTGGGTTGATCCACTACAGCCGCGGCGAAATCAGCATTCTTGATCGACCGCGACTGGAGGCGGCGGCCTGCGAGTGCTATGCCGAGATGCTCGACGACTACAGCCGGCAGTTCAGCCTGCCGCTGCGCCATTTGGCCTGAGTCAGGTACTGTCTGCGCGGCTTACCGGCTGCCATCCGCGCGCACCTCAATGCTGTCGTGGAAGAACCGATAGCGGTTGTGGCCGGCCTGCTTGGCCTGATACATGGCGCTGTCGGCATGGCGCAGCAATGCCTCGGAACTGCCGCCGTCGGCCGGGAACAGGCTGATACCGATGCTGCAGGTGATCTGTACCTCGACCTGCCCGATACAGTGCTGCGTCGCCAGGGCGTCGAGAATTTTCCGTGCGCTGATGGCTGCATCCCGTTCGCCCTGGATTTCGCTCAGCAATACGATGAATTCATCGCCGCCGGTCCGGCTGACGGTGTCCGAGCTGCGCACGCAGGCAAGCAGTCGTCGGGCGACGGATTGCAGCAAATGATCGCCGACAGCATGGCCGAGCGAATCGTTGATCTGCTTGAAGTCGTCTAGGTCAAGAAACATCAGTGCCAGTGAACTGGCATGCCGCTTCGCCAGGTGGATTGCCTGGGCAATACGGTCGTCAAGCAACAGACGATTGGGCAGGTGGGTAAGGATGTCGTGCTGGGCCAGGTGCGTCATCTTGTCCGCCATCGCCTGCGCCGCACTGACGTCGTGAAAGACGACCACCGCTCCGCTGATTTGCCCATCGCCATTGTGGATCGGTGACGAGGAGTCCTCGAACGCTCGCGGTGCACGAGTGCCCTTGTCAGGGGGCGTTGGAAAATGCTCTCTCAGGGTTTGCGGTGCCGTGGCAGCGCAGCGGCTGGCCTCGCCATCGGGCGACGGCATCACTTCTGCGATGGAGTGCCCGCGCGCTTGTTCCAGCGTCCAGCCGCTGATGCGCTGGGCTGCGCGGTTGAGGTAATCGACCCGGCCTAGCAGGTCGGTTGTAATCACCGCAGCGCCGATAGAATCGAGAATGACCTGGGCGTGTGCGTGCTCATGAGCAAGCCGGTCTGCCGGGATCAGCGCGCAGAACGCCTGCGTGGTCCGAGAGTCGCGGCCATCACCGAGGGCTCGATAGAGCATCAGCGGTACGGCCGCGGCGATGCGTGATAACAGCTCGAAGTTGGTCAGAGCGTTACCGGGGTAAAGGCTCTGCTCGAACAAGGCGATATCCAGACCGCCTGCCTGCGCGCGCGTGACCGCATCGTCCAGCCGATCCAGACATTCGACGACGAAACAGCCGTCGCCGGCCAGGTTCAGTACGGCCTGGAGCTCGCAGCCGGCTGCGGCATCTGCCGTGACCAGGAGAATTCGATAGGCCATGGCGTTTCCCCTTACTGATTGCCGGGAGCCTCGCTGCCGGCCGCTTCAGCGCGCCGAGGTGAGATTGTTGCTGATGATGATCTCAACCCGACGGTTCAGTTGCCGCCCCGCGGCCGAGTCGTTGCCGGCCACTGGCGAGCCTTCGCCCTTGCCTGAGGCGAGCAGGCGGCTGGCGGCGATACCCTGGCTTTGCAGGTGAGATTTCACGCTGTCGGCACGACGTTGCGACAGATCGAAGTTGGCGCTCTCGCTGCCGACGTTGTCGGTGTGGCCTTCAATTGTCACCGTACGTTCCGGGTGACGATTGAGGAAGTCGGTGAGCATGGTCAGGTTATGGTTGGCGTTGCCATTGAGCTCCGCTCGGCCGCTGGCGAATAACAGGTCCCCCAGGGTTACCAACAGGCCGCGTTCGGTTTCTTCGGCGTTGAGGCCGTCGATCTGTCGTTGCAGATCGACATTGCGTCGCTGCGCTTGATCGGCTTCGCGGGTGCGTGAGTCGAGGCGGGCGCTTTCGCGTTGCTCGCCCAGTTGCCGACGTTGGTCCTCATAGAAGCGCTCCAGGGCGCGAGCACGGGCGATCTCCACCTTGCGATCAGCCATCACCACAAGGTGTTGGCCCAGGACTTCATCGGTTCGTGGCTGTTCGGCAGCCAGTACGGCGATCTCTGCAGCCTCCAGTGAGACCGGTACACGGCTGGCCAACTGCGGGTCGTTTTGCAGCTGGGTCAACCGGTTGCGGGCATCGGCTGCGCCCGGCGGTGTCACTTGTGTAGCTGCACAGCCAACGAGGGTGAAGGTGGCAACCAATAGATAGACTTGCGTGTAGTGCACGTTCATGGCCTCACTCCCGTGTTGCGTTGCATTTCCTGCTTCAGGCTTTCGGTGCCGTCACGCATTTCCTGATTGACGATGAGCGCCTTGGTCATTTGCGAACGGGCCATGGCCAGCTCGGCTTCAGCCCGCGATTGTTCGGCCATGCGTGTGGCTAGCGGCATTTCCTGGTTCTGCGCCGCCACTTCTGCGGCTGCCAGTTTCTCCCGGGCCATGCCTAGTTCGAAGGCTGCATGTTCGCCGGCACGGGCCTGCTCGGCACTCTGGATAGCAAATTGCGCGGCCTGCAGTTCCTGGATAGGCGGCACAGGTTGCGATGCGCAGGCCGCGAGAAGTAGGGCGGTTCCGGCAAGGCCCAGTAGCGCTCCGATGCGGTTGGTTTTCCTGGTCTTGTTCATCTGGCTGTCCTCGGGCCGGCGGAGCCTGAGCATCCGCCTGCACAGTGATAAATCGACGGCGCCTCAGCGGTGTTTGGCGTCCAACGTATGGCGCCCGTCAGGTGCCCCGGCCAATGACCCCGGCGACTGCTGCGGGGGCATGCTCTTGTCCGTATCGCCCCGGCGCTTGGGTTGAAAACCGGGCTCAGAG
>Ga0224744_1119_pt1 | contig 13309 bp, 11 predicted proteins | sample LIM_E_Vancomycin_FD_161636 | JGI IMG/M metagenome (GOLD analysis project Ga0224744, IMG submission 161636) | Enriched cells from gastrointestinal tract of the lab mouse from Pacific Northwest National Laboratory (PNNL), Richland, Washington... | ecosystem: Host-associated > Mammals > Digestive... | reverse complement strand
ATGGCAATGCAAAAAAGTTACGGCTCGGCCTGCGTCTGGCTGCATACAAGAGGTAGCTAAGCGGAACTAGTGGCAGCCCATTCGTCAGATCTCCCTCCGAGATCGGCCTACAGAGTCACCGTTGTGATGTGTGAGTAAACATCACAATACACAACTCAATATTTGAACAGTGCATTTTGTGACTCCTCAAATGCGACGTGATCGCGAATGGGTTGTAGCGTCTTCGTGGTAGGTTTTGTCGTTCTGGTATTTTATGGTATAGATCCAGCCAGCCACGGAGGCACTCCGATACATCTTAGCCTCCGTCTACGTCGAACACATTCATGTAAAGTCTATATCATCAATCATACCCTCATCCATCATCTCGTCAAAACCTCGTCCCATTAACCCCCTGCTTCCCCTCCCCAAGCTGCGCCGCAACAACAGTCGCCTCCCTAATCGCCTTCGCAATCGTTCCCCTAAGCCCACCCTCCTCAAGCACCAACATACCCCCAATCGTGCACCCCCCAGGCGTCATAACCTTATCCCTAACCATAGCCGGATGCTCACCACCCTGCAAAACCAACCCCGTAGTCCCACGCATCGTCTGCGCAGCCATCATGTACGCTTCGTCCCTCGGCACGCCCATGGCAACAGCGCCCGCGACCATGGATTCGAGCATGATTGCTACGAAACCGGGGCCGGAGCCGCAGAGGGCTGTGCAAGCGTCCATGTTTGCTGGCGGGAGATGGACGATTCGGCCGATCCGTGTGAAGATCCAGTCGACCATTTTGTTCGTCTCCTCTGGCAGAGGCGGGTCCGAAGTAGCAATGACAGTCATACTCTCGCGCACCGTGGCTGCCATGTTGGGCATTGCGCGCACGATCTTACACGCGCCGAAGTCCGGTTTTGTTCCTTCGGGGTAGATAATCTTGCCGAGCTCGATCTCCGTCATGCCGGCGAGAATGCTGATCAGGAGCTTGCCTTTGAGCGCAGCGCGGATATCGTCGTTTCCAAGAATGCGCTCGGCGACGTGCGGTTTGCAGCCGAGGATGATGATGTCGGCATCTTGTACGGCTTGGAGGTTGTTGTTCTCGTGGATCGTGATCTTCGTGTCGTACTTCTCCAGCTCTTTCTCGATCCTCCTTCCACTCTCAGCCTTCGTCACGCACGCGCTGAATCTAGTCGGCAGCTTCGCAGGCGCAGAAGAGTCGATCGGCGCAGGGCCTTTGGCATGATCGGGAGTGTCCGAAGGCGAGAGCGAGTCGAAGATGCCGCTGAGGATGGCAGTACCCAAGTCTCCTACTTGGTGTCAACGGTCTGTGTCGACTTTCATTCTCCTCAGGACGGTGGTGGTGGTTGTCGCATACCACAGCCCAGGACCGTCAAGGTGAGGGGTTTCTGGCCAGCATGTTCGGCTTGCTTGTCTTTAAACCACTGTGCTGTTTGCGCTTGGATGGCTAGTGTTTCTTGCAGGATCCAGTCGGGAGCCAGGTCGCGCGCCATTGGAAGGTGGGTGTTGGTTTTTGGAGGATTGGGTTGGATGGCAATCTTGAGCGCATGCTGATCTGTTGCAACGGCGATCGAAATCTAGATTACCCCACTACTTTGTGGACTTCCAGTCAGCATTGATATGGTGGCACTTTACATCACGACATCCACTTTGTCACTTCGAACGATCTAATACACGATTTTAATCAAGTTGTCAAGCGTTGTCGTTGAGATGTTCGACACGCTGCGTCGAGTGAAGAGAAGTATCTGTTTGACCAACTGATTTCGATACAATAGACATCGACGCGAGGTGGTCTGGAAGCGTCAAGTGCAACGCTATGGAAAAGCACCAACACCATCCAGAAAACAGAAACAAGAAGACTACTATCAACTTCCATCTCATTACTCTCGCCAGGCTGGCACAAGTATGTCCCCGAGCTTGAGACACTTCCACTCCGCTCCCCAAGACTCAAGAGGTCCGGCTACAATGCCCGTCAACAAGTGAGCTAAAAGTCGAGCTCTGTGGCCTACTCCTGCTCCTCCTCCTTAAAAGGTATGTCGGCGGCAGCAGCAGCATCAGAGCCACGAGCATGATGCTTATGCTTGCACTCAATCTCCATCCTGAAAGGCTTGACCAGCTTCGCCACCTTCTCAGCAACCGCCTCCTCCCTACCAGTCGGCAGATTAAACTACACAAACAAAAAAGAACCAAAATCAGCATTTGTACCATTCGTAAAAACACAGTCAGGCATCTCATCTCATCATGAAGAAAGAAGATACAAAACATCGGCCAAGGAGAACAAAAAAGAACAAAAACTCACGCTCGCCTCAAAAGTCTGAATCACACCATCATACTCCTCCGTAAACTTCCACGCCGTCACGGCGCCGCCGCTGTTGACGGCCTTCTTCAACTCATCTCCGGTGACGTTCCAGTTGGAACCATGCATAACCACCGACTCGAAGAGGACTCTGTCTTTGATGTCGCAGGAGCCGGTGGGCTGGCCGGGAGGGAGGTAAAGATCTTCTTCCTTGGGATTGGGCTTGGGGCCGAGACCGTCCCAGTGGGGAGGTTTTGGGGCTGCGAGGGCTAGGGCCGCGAGTAGGAAGAGCAGTGCTAGGGTTCTGGGGATGGAGAGCATGATTGCTGTTGTTGTTTGGGGATGATAGGTGTGGTGTTAAGGAAGGAAGGAGGGGAGAGAGAGGGGGGAGAGAGAACAGAGTCGAGCAGACGGCGCGCCGTATTTGTATGGGATGTTGGCTGTGGGTTTTTGGGGCAAGCCATTGCAAGGAAATTCGGAGTGTGGCTTTCATAGGTAAGATGTCCAATAGGTATTAGATGACCGGAATATGTTTGAGAGATGATGTAGGGTAGTACTATCATGAATAAGCGGGCAAGCCAAACCGTTGATACGAAGATGGTATGATATGTCTTGCTTCTCATTCGCTCATTTGGCCAGTCGGAAGAGTGTTAGGTATGTGTATCTATTGGATGAATGTTAGCTACCTACATACAGGCAGTAGGAGGTAATGGAGAAACCAGAAATATCATCACAGTTATCGGACATCTGATCAAGACGGCAATTCACTAGGGAAGTTAAGTACAGCACGACGGAGTTTTGAACAGTCTTCTGTGTATCAGATACAAGGTCTGCCTCGTTTCGTCGAGTCACTAAACTCAGGCATGCCGCGCGCCTGTCATGCTAAACAATTACAAGGTTGTCATTCGATCAGATTATACATCAGTAGTAACAGAGATAAACAATCAGAGCAAATCCGGGATCACCAGCCACCGCCCCTCGAAGAAACAACAAAGCGATCGTAAACGCAAGAAGAATCGCAATGTCTGTCTCCTTTTCATCGCCACACTTGCACATAGGTTCAAACAATCCAGAACCCCGAGCCCTTTTCAATCCGCTAACTCAAGACGCCTCAGGTCCAAATTCTTCGCCCATGGCCACCGAGCGTACAGTCGACCTCTTCGACCTCGCCAGTAGCAAGTTTGCCAGTAGCAGCTTAGTCGCCGCACTTGATCCTCATTTTCCACGGCTTGACCACCTCCTTCGCTGCCCTAGTAATCTCATGCACTTGGTGTTTGGCCATACTGAACTAAACGACACAAAAGAATTCCATCATCAGCTTCGTCATGTCTCTCCCCTCTCAACGACAAGCATCCACAAAACTCCGCTCGATTGTCGAGACGATGGGAAATTCCAGTAAGAGGAAGACAAAAAAAAAAAAAAAAAGACTCACGCTCGCCCTGATCATCTGCACATCTCCTTGGTATTCTTCCTCGAACTTCCATTTCGTCATCGTGCGGGTGTCGTCTTTGACTGCGTGCTTCAGCTCACTCTCGGTGGTGTTCCAGTTGTATCCGTGGAGGACGTAGGAGTTGGTGATTCAACCAAATTCGTAGTCGCAGGCTCCTGTTGGCTGGCCGGGAACGATGAAATTTCCCTCGGGCATGGGCGGCCTTGGAGAGGGTGCTGCGAGGGCTAGGGTGAAGAGGAGGGAGAGGAGAGTGAGGGTCTTTTGGAGGGAAGGCATGGTTGCGGGTGTCGTTGCAAGTAGAAGGGGAGTTGGTTGATGAAAAGGTGAAGGAAGGAAAGAGAAGAGAAATACCTAGAGTTCGGCAGACACTGCATTCTATGATTATGTTCAATTCGCCGCCTTCAGCTTTTGGAGACACCAGGATAATGTGTTGTGGCTTTGGCTTAATGATGTCCAGTGGCTATTCGATGACCGTAGCCCGTTGAGAGAGATGATGCCTGCTTGATGCTGCCGCAATGGGCACATCAGTCTATTGGATCCGTTTCCAACATTGTATGTCAGATATATCATGCTTCTCATTCGATATGTCGAAGAAGTACGCAAAAGTCGCATGTTCATTGGACGAAAGTCAGCTCTAATTATTGATGTCTACAAGCTCAAGTCCAAAGAGAGAAAGTTAGACCCCGCGGCTCAAAGACGTCTGTCACGTGCCAAGGGTCTTGTCACGAGCTAATTAGGAAATAACCCCACAAGTTAAAGTGAACTAAACTCAGCGACGCGACAAACGCGACCTGTGACGAAGCTCTATACACGACATGCCACATTTGACTTCTTCTTAAGCAAAACTGCCTGAACGCTACAGGTAGGTTCATACCAATGCCCTTCAATAACGCCTCACGTTGTTGAGGTCTCACCACTCTCATTGCAAAAATGCCTCCCACCCTTATGTCTGTGGTTATCAACCGCTCAGAGGCCTCAAGCCTGGGCTCCGGAGGAAACAGAAAGCCATCACCACCGAAAGTGAAGCCGCGCACATACAACGATGAACCTCTCCCAATCCAAGCCTCCGACTACGCTCCACGCAGCGCAACAATCGTCAACCGCGTCTTCGAAGGCGGCGTAGTCACCTTCGAACTCAAGATCGGCGAAACCGTACTCCCCGACGTCGGACTGGACGAAGTGCTCGACTATGTCTCCCCACATCACTTGGAAGAGTTTGAAAACCGGGCTTTCCAGCAAGAAGAAGAATTGCTGAGAATCGCCGAAGAAGACGACCGGCGATTCAAGGAAGAGCAAGATGAGAGGCGCAGGGAGCGGCAGAGGAACAAAGGAGTACTCGTGACGCAGGATACCAGCAGCGACGGCATGGAAGATGGAACGGAGGAGGATGTCAACACTGGCAAACACGGGAGGGCTAGGCCGTCATACAAACCCCTGTTCAAACAGCTCAAGCAGCGCCGACGACGCAGGAAGAGGGATCCGAGGACTGGGGAACTTCTACCACTCAGCGATGACGATGAGGTGGGAGTGGAGCAGGAGGATATGGGAGTGGAGCAGGATTCTTCGTCGGAAGACCGCTTCGAGAGCAAGCCTGAGGCTGATCCTGGTCCTGATCCGCTATCACTCGACAATCTGCCTAGGAGGCGACGTCGAAAGCGTGACCCGGTCACAAATGAGCTTCTCCCTCTCGAGCCAATCGAGCCTGCAGTTTCAAGGCAGGCGACAGTCGATGGATCTGTGCAACAGTTCGTGCCCGAGTCTCTCGAAAAAGCGAAGCGCCCACGACGTCGCAGACACCCGGTCACAAACGAGCTCATGCCACTGGGCTGGCGATACAACCCGGAAGAAGAAACTCGTCAAAATCAAAACGGCATCAAAGTGCCATCAATGCAACGTTTGAGCATATCGAATGAGAGTGAGCCGAAGCGCAGACGATTGGATCAGACTATGTTCTCTGATGAACGATCTGCATCACCCAGGCTGAGAACACAGTCATCCAATCGGGGACAAGGAGCCGCCGCTGCACCACTTTCTGCCTTCAAACAAGGGAACGTGATCGATCTGATGGGATCAGATTCGGATGAATCCGCCGACGACTCCATCGACGTGAGGCCGGCAGCACCAAAACCGAAGCTTCTAAGGCGTGGAGTCGGTGGTGCTTCGATCGCACAGAAAGCTAAGTCGCAAACACCCAGCGACTCCCCAGGGCCATCGAACTTGGGAAGCCTTCCAGTCCGTGTCTCTCCAAGAAAGCCAGGTCCCGCTCGCATGCCATCAGCCAGCTCAACCTCCTCCATCATACCGCTCCAAGTCGACGAAGCAGCCTCCTCCTCAGCCGAAGAATCCGAATCAGACGAAGAAGACATCACCCTCCCACCAACGAAACCAGTGACAAGCATCATGCATCCCTCCGCAGCCACCCAAAACGCCACCTCTTCCTCCGAAGAGGAATCATCATCAGAGGACGAAGACTTGCCCGACGACGAATACTTCGTGGAAGAAATTCTCAGACACGCGCTGTCAAACCCGCTCACGCACCCAGATCACCTTGGCAAGCAGCCTGTTATGCTGTATGAAGTGAAGTGGGCGGGCTTTAAGGATACTACATGGGAGCCTGAGACGAGTTTTGGGAGTTTGGATGTGGTTAGGGAGTATCAGAAGAAAGTGGGGATGAAGTGAATGTTAGTGGGAGGAGTGTTTGAGAGGGAGTGAGAGAGATGATGTGAGAGAATAGACGACGACTGCTTAACTCAGTAGTAGCATTAGCATACCTAATGAGACAATGTATCCCTCATCAATTGATATTCCAGCCGAACATTCTAAACATGGTATATCTAAGCAATCCAGTCAGTTTAGTGCAATGTCTTCAGAATATGGATACATGTATGTCAAGCTTAGAAGACCATTGATAGATCGATTTGAAGGCTCTCACCGGCAAAGGAGATCGTCTCATCGACAACAACATTGAGGGTATCTCCATGTTTATGTCATGCCTCCAGCAAGGCGTTGCAGAGTATCCACCTTACCGTTTGTCCGCAAAGCTTATTTGACAGTAACGCGGGCGCTTGCGCAAGGCAGCCGGATAGCAAGCAACAAATCCACCTTCATGACCAGCTGCTGCTCCCAACGTGCAATTCACACTCACACGCCCGACGCACCATGCGCCTCCACCGCGCCGCCCTGCTGGCCATTCCGCTAGCATCACTCTCACTTGCGACCGCAGTGCCCTCACAACCCGACCATGCCTCCCGCCCGGTCGCATTACAGCCCCAGCCGTTCCTGAGCCATTGGCGCCGCCTATCCGAACGCTTTATCGAGAAGATCTGGACCCAGACGTCGACACAAGAGAACAATGACAGCCGAGCGAAGAACGTAGCAAAGTCAGAGGAGCAGCTGCTACCCGCGCATACGCTTGCGAGATATGGCGGAGATGTCCTGCTCCGCTTCAACATCAGCACCGCAGACGAGGCCAAGAGCCTGGCAGAAGCGTCCGACACCCTCCTTCTGGACGTATGGGAGTTTGCAGCCGACTGGGTAGATATTCGCCTTGCGCAGGAGCTCGTACCTTCGCTGCTAGGCCTGCTGCCGCAATCGCTCCAACGCTCTCACGTGCCTCTGTTGCGTGAGCGGGAGTTGGCGCAAGCTATTTTCGAGACCTACCCAACACCACGCGACCATGCACGTCACCTGGAATCGTCCAAGGCTGCCGCGCCATCACCTACTTTCCAGAATCAGCGACCAATTGGCCCAGCACCTCACTCACAAGGCGCCGAGACAAACATCTTCTTTACTGATTATCAACCATTGAGTGTGATCCAGCCCTGGATGCGCCTGCTTTCTTCTCTTTTTACTACTCACGTGCGCCTGGTGACTATCGGAAAGAGTGCTCAAGGCCGTGACATTCCAGCTCTACGCATTGGTGTTCACCCGACGAACGATGACGACCCTCAGCCTCCTACGCGCAAAACTGTGCTTATCACCGCTGGACTCCACGCCCGTGAATGGATCAGCACAAGCACCGCCAACTACATCGCCTATACTCTCATCACAGGCTTCGGCAAAGTGCCCAGCATCACTCGCATGTTGGAGGACTTTGATTTCGTCATCGTCCCGACTCTCAACCCGGATGGCTACGTCTACACCTGGGAGACCGATCGTCTTTGGCGCAAGAATCGCCAGCAGACCTCGATCCGTTTCTGCCAGGGTATGGATCTTGACCACTCTTTCGGTTTCCACTGGGACGGCAGCTCAACTGCTGGTAACCCATGTTCCGAGAGCTATGCCGGCGAGAAAGCGTTCGAAGCTGTCGAAGCCAAGCAGTTCGCCGACTGGGCGCGCAACGAGACCGAAAATAACAATGTCGAGTTCATCGGTCTCATGGATCTGCACTCCTACTCCCAGCAGATCCTCTACCCATACAGCTTCTCATGCAACGACCTAGCTCCTGGTCTTGAAGACCTCGAAGAGCTCGGCTACGGCCTCCAAAAAGCGATCCGTCGCGCTCACGGCCATGTCTACGAAGTCCTGCCTGCCTGCGAAGGCAATGCCGTCACTGCCGGCGCGTCGGGAAAGAAGTCTTACCTTCCGCAAATGGAGAACCGTGGTGGATCTGGTCTGGACTGGTTCTACCACGAGATGCACGTCCGCTGGGCATACCAGCTCAAATTGCGTGATCGTGGAACTTACGGCTTCCTGCTGCCGAAGGAGCATATCATTCCTACTGGCAAGGAGATGGTCGATGCGATTATGTACTTTGGCGAGTTCTTGCAAGAGGCTTATTTGATGAAGGAGAAGACGGTGTCAAACGAGGAGGATGATCAGTCTGTAGCAGAGCAAGAAGTCGAGCCGACCCACGAAGAGGAGATCAAGCTTGAGGACGACTCGACTCTCTCGGGCAAGGGTTCTCAAATCCTAGTGGAAGACCTCGATTCAGAGGCAAAGTTGGATCTCAGAAAGCGGAGAGCGAGATGAAAGCACCGATAATTTGCCTTTGTATGTAAATATGAAATCGACCAAGCTTGTACGAAAGATACGATCCTGCAAATTGCTCCCAACAAGACTGCTTAAGATCCCCGCGTTCAATCGTTTTTTTATACACCATCACCTGACCCTCAAATACTTCGAATTCCTCAACACAAACCCAGCAGCAACAGCACCCACGCTCAACACGCCCATCACAGTAATCACCCGATCACTCACAAGCGTCTCCTCTCTCACTCTCCCCAAATCCACCACCGGTTTCTCCCTCACAACATCAACCCCACTCCCCTCAACCTCATAATCCTCAAAATCCACCCTCGCCAAATTCTTCTGATACTCAACCACAGTCCCACTCCAATTATTCGTTATCAGCCCCGCGTCGTTTTTATACCATGAATTGCAGTTTGGGTCGTTGAAAGAACTCTTCAATAAAACTTCTTGGACGCGGGCGTTGTAGGCTTTCACGACGGAAGCTTTGGGGGAGAGAGACAGGGAGGAGCCTTGACGGCGGGCGGCGAGGACAGGGGCGATGAGGCCGTTGATGTAGCGGCTTTGGGCCTCGATCATGAGGATGATGCTGTTGTGGCCGAGGTTGGTGTTGGGGCCGTAGAGCATGGCGAAATTGGGCTGAGGGGGTGTTAGTGGGTGTTGGGTTTTGGTTTTGGGTCTGGGATGGAGGGTTTGGGGAGACGAACCATGTCTTCGACGCAGGTGCCGTTGTAGGCTTGGGCGCCTTTGTGCCATACTTCGCTCAGCTTGCGCTGGTTCTTCCCATGAAGGTCTATTGGGTGCAAAAACTCTGTAGTCTGGAAGCCAGTAGCGCAGACGAGCAGGTCGTAATCAGCCTCAACGACATCCGGCTGGCCATCCTCTCCAATCACGCTGATGCTATTGGAGCCAATGCGATGAATTGGTCTGGTTTCCAGTGAGACGTTCGGCAGAGCGAGCGTGGGATAGTAGTCGTCCGAAATAATAACTCGCTTGCACCCAGGGTTGTACTTCGGAGTCAACTTCTCCCACAGATCAGGTCGATCGGCAAGTTGCGCTTGCATCATCTCTTTGTTCTGTCGTCTGAGCTCTTCGGCGAATGGGTGTTGCCCGTTGATCACGGCGTCGTAGAAAGATTCACGGAAATCCATCATTGCTGCGCGGCGGCGCCAGCGGATTGGGGGGACGTAGCGGTAGACATTTCGCCAGAAGGGAGTTACGGGTGCGTCTTGTCGTGGTATGACCCAGTTGGGGGTGCGTTGGAAGATGGTGATGCTCTTTGCCACTTTGACAATCTCGGGGGCGATCTGGGCGGCCGTGCAACCTGGTGTTTGTTAGTATAGGTAGACTCCCTCGCGTGATCGATGGTAGACAGGACAAACCATTCCCCAAAATCGCAATCTTCTTATCCTTCAGATCATAACTCCAATCCCACCTCGCCGAATGCATCTTCTTCCCCAAAAACTCCCCGATCCCCTCAATCTCCGGCCACTTCGGCTGATTCAACTGCCCAACAGCACTCACCAGAAAATCCGCTTTAATCTCATACCTCGGATTGAACTCAGCATCCTTACTGCCCTCAGCAGTCTTAACATCAACCCTCCACTTCTTCTCCTCCTCATCCCACACCGCCCCCTCCACACTAGTATTAAACCTCACATGCTCGTAAATCCCATACTTCTGCGCAACACCCACAAGGTACGCGAGAATCTCTTCTTGGCCCGGGTACTCGCGCGTCCACTCGCAGTTCTGCTCGTAGCTGAGCGAGTACAGCGCGGACCAGACGTCGCAGCAGCAGCCGGGGTATTTGTTGTCGTGCCAGGTGCCGCCTACACCGCCGCTTTTCTCGACGATGATGAAGTTGTGGCACTTGTTTTGGCGGATGAGGTCGATGGCTGTGCAGATGCCGGAGATTCCGGCGCCGATGATCAGGACGGCGGTGTTGGCGTGGTTGGCGTTGCCGATGCGGACTTCGGGCCAGGGGAGGTCGCCGGGCATTTTGGGAGTGTTTATAGTGGGATTGTGATCTCGTGGGCAATGGGTATGGGATATCAGAATCAATGGGTCGACTCTACAGCGGTACAGTCAAGGAGAGAGGAGATCACGACTGAACCAAACCTACCTTACATTCTACCGACAAGCGATCGGCCAAGGTTAACGACCTCGGCTCTTTGAGCTCGACAAGCTACTTTCTAGTACAAAGGTCGCCTTATACTGATGTCGTCGGTAGTAGAGAGCAAGAGAGCAAGAGCGGGGAAGCCGAGTACAGAGTGAAAAGATGAGCGGAGACTAGAGTTGGGGCTACTAGGGTTAGCGTACTCGCTAGAGATCCTACCGTACAGCCACGCGAGGTCGCCATATATATGCGATTTAGCGATTTCATAGTGCTTACTGAGCTCGTATTTGCATAGTCAAATCAGCCCTGTAGCCCCTTTCTCAAATAATCCTGTGTGGGTGCGCGAGATTGTGGTTACATTGCTTATTCGAATCCAAGGTTTTGTTACAGCCTGATCGCTTTCTCAGTGGTAAATTTATCCGGTGCAGGGAGATTCAGATCGTAGTAGCACAGGAGGAACTAACGATCATCGGAACGGAAATCAGACGTAGTGACTTCAAGACGGCTTGTATGCTCGGTATGCTCGTTGTAAACACAATAGATCCGACGGACAGAAGCAGGATTCCACGAAACAGAACCATCGTCGACTATCAACCACATCACCATCGCAAGCCTGATGAAATACGGCGTCAACACCACAGATGTTTATTCCAACAGCTATAAGAAAAGGGACCTCACATTAACAAAACGAAACAAGATCGAAAGTTCGAACCAAAAATTGCATATTGAATATATACGAAAGATGATCTTCTCAAATTAACTCCGAAGGGAGTTATAGTAGTAGTAAACAATGGGTTTAAAAAAAGTAATCTAATCAGCCTGCCCCAGCGCACAATAGTGCAAATTATCGGTAGAATGTACACTTTGTAGAAGAAAAGCAGCAGACTATGCCACACTTCTTCTGAGATAACAATACGAAAAGTCGAGCCAAAGATCTAGAATCCGGAAAACAACAAGCTCAGTGCAAAAGCACCACTGTACTCAGACACAACTGGCGATGAGAGCTTAGTAAGGAGTCGGGGTGGCCTCGTCCTCGCAGTCGTCAGTAGTCTGAGCAGGCGCAGAGTAAGTCGCCGTCGCAGTGGGCGCAGTGTAAGAAGAGATGACAGTGACGCTCGACGGTGTAGCGGGCGAAACGATCGAAGACGAAGAGGCGGAGGCGCAAGTCGCGTTGCCAGCAGTGGGCAGACCGGCGCCAGAAGTGCAGATGCCGGCTTCAACGAGGTTCTGGAGCCACGCGCCGGCGTCGAACTCGCTGTAGACGGTGTCGATGAGCCATGGGTACTCGGTGCCGTTGGTGTTGGGGATGACTTCCATGCTGATCAGGCCGACGACGGGCTTGGGCTCGGGGATGGGCGCGGTGTTGGTAGTCAACCAGCGGATGATGACGGTGTCGCAGGAGTGCCAGAGGTTGAGGCGCTCGAAGTTGATGGACGGCTGCTGGCCCTGGCCGATCTTGAATTGCTCGAGGCTGGTGAAAGTTGGGGCGAGCAGAGGGAGAGGCTTTGCGGCGTCGCCTTGCGGGCAGGAGTTGATGAGAGTGTTGACGGACTCGGAGTAGTCGGTGAAGTTGGGGGCGAGGACGGTGTCGGCGAGAGAGTCGCTGTATGAAACGATCAGAGCGGCGTAGGATGTGGCGATTTGATCGGCCTCAGCATCGGTGACACACTGGCCACGACGGGCGCGGAACTTCTCTGCTGGCGCGGCGACGGCGCCGAGAGCAGCGAGGGAGAGGACGACGAGGGAGCTGATGGAAGGCATTTTGTTGGTGTTGAGAAGTTGTGTGGATGGAATGATCGAAAAGCTGAGGCTACTGTTGACTGCTTTGTGTAACAACGAGTGGTTCTTGATTGATTGATTGATTGATCGATAGCGAGTGAGTAGCAGAAAAGTAGAAGAAAGACTGATTGCTTGGAAAAATCCTTGGAAGTCGATGAGAGTGATTGCTTGGTTGGGGAGCTAACAAGTACCAAGGAGGAGCTTAGGATTCTTATACCAACACACCACAGCCCAGATCGATGGCAAACAAGGGCAACAAGCACAACACAGGCCATCCCAAGAAATCGCTAAACAAAGCTTGGATTACTTTTGGACACGGAGAGGCTGAGTCGTGCCATGGGCAGTGACATCAGCAGCCTCAGCTTACTGGCTGGCCAGTAGCAAGGTTGGAGCCGGGCAATATGACAGCTGCTATTCCATGCACTCCGAGCGGCGCCCTGCAGTGGCCCATGTCAGCCCAGGCATGCTGACAAGGCTGACCCTCGTCTTATGCCGGCCTTGCAGAGGATGGGTCGAGGAATGGCTAGTGAATAGATTATCGAAACTCAGCCAGCCGTGTACCGGAGTTGCCGTTGAGCGGGGAAGGTAGCACTGGTGAGGGCAGACGCATTAGAGGATACGCACAGCAATATACGGGCTCATTTCAGTGCTGGCTGGGGAAACAGGCGAGGCGGGCACGAGAGGCTGGCGAGAGGCTGGCGGTGCGAT
>Ga0224744_1118_pt1 | contig 13460 bp, 10 predicted proteins | sample LIM_E_Vancomycin_FD_161636 | JGI IMG/M metagenome (GOLD analysis project Ga0224744, IMG submission 161636) | Enriched cells from gastrointestinal tract of the lab mouse from Pacific Northwest National Laboratory (PNNL), Richland, Washington... | ecosystem: Host-associated > Mammals > Digestive... | reverse complement strand
AGCACTGTCTCGTATACGTCCACTCGCGCTCAGTAGCAGCGAGGATAACAGCGACCACCACATCATGGAGGAAGACCGTGCAATTGCCGACCTTGGCCCCGAGCTACCCGTCGATCTGGATGGCGAGGACGAGACTGCGAAGAAGACACCCAAGAGACGATTCATTGGTAGACGTGCAGCAGACGCAAAGGCTGCGGCAAAAGGAGATGCGCAATCGAACGGAACTGGCACAATTGAGGACAGTGGAGCGGTACAAGGTGCAGATTACACTTATACAGTCCGATATTGCAATGGAATAATCAGCTCATGCCTCGTGCAGTTGCTCCCCGCCGCCGCGCTCCCCGTGCATTGAACAATGTTCCTGATGAGATCCTACACGACGAGGCTATCAACGAGGCTATTGCCTTGCTGCCCAAGAACTACAACTTCGAGCTGCACAAGACTATTCATCGCGTGCGCACGTCAGGTGCGAAGAAGATCGCATTGCAGCTCCCAGAAGGTCTGCTACTTTTCGCCACCACTATAAGCGACATCGTCACACAGTTCTGTCCGGGTACGTCGACTACCATTATGGGTGATGTGACCTATGGTGCCTGCTGTATCGACGACTACACTGCCCGCGCTCTTGGTTGCGACATGCTGATCCACTACGCCCACTCATGTCTCATCCCGGTCAACATCACCCAGATCCAGACTCTCTATGTCTTTGTGGACATTGGCATCGATGTCGACCATCTTCTCGCTACGATCGAGCGCAATTTCAAAGCCGGAAGCACCATTGCCCTTGTCGGTACGATTCAGTTTAACGCCACTCTTCACGGCACTGCAGCACCTCTGCGAGCTGCCGGCTTCAACGTGCTCATCCCTCAGATAGCACCGCTGAGCAAAGGCGAGATCCTCGGATGTACATCACCTCACCTGGCGAACACCAAAGAATCTCCTGTGGACTGCATCTTGTACCTTGGCGACGGTCGCTTCCACCTCGAGAGCGCTATGATTCACAATCCTTCCATTCCTGCATACCGATACGACCCATACTCACGGCGACTCACTCACGAGGTCTACGACCATGAGACGTTACTTTCGGATCGCACCAAAGCCTTGACTGGTGCACGAAAGGCGAAGAAATGGGGTCTGATCCTTGGCGCTCTCGGCCGTCAAGGCAACCCACATACCATGACAATGATCGAAAACGAGCTGCGCTCACGAGGCATCCCTTGGGTGAATCTACTGCTATCGGAGATCTTCCCTGGGAAATTGGCTATGATGCCCGACGTTGAGTGCTGGGTGCAGGTGGCATGTCCACGCTTGAGCATTGATTGGGGATACGCGTTCCCTCGGCCTTTGCTAACGCCTTACGAAGCCTTGGTCGTGTTGGGCTGCAGAGATGGTTGGGAGAAGGAGGGCAGGTACAGAATGGACTACTACGGTAGAGAGGGACTCGGCCGGGTAAAGGCGGAGGACCTTAATGTGAATAAGCCCGAGCCTGTCGCTACTGCTGCTTGAAAAGGAGCAAATTTAGTGAATACAATAACGATATACATGCACATGATTAGATCTGCCCTTGGGCTTTGGTGACAGAACGTGTGCTGCTACTGGTAATCCAAACTGTCCACTTGATGGCACATGTACACATGCGTGTTTCGATCCATGGGGTTACCAGGGTTAGTGTTAGTCTGTGTTGCACTTCCTACGTGTCCATGTACATGTACTGTACCTACGTATAGGAACGTCTGCCATATCGATATGAGGTGCTGCGATTCTGGAAGTGGTAGTATCATGGTACAAAGTGCTTGGAACGATAGTCCTTGATGCCGCATCTCAATCGCCATGCATTGTTCACATCGCAAAGCGTCGTGCCCATGAACCTCGGCTCGACGGACAGACGAGGTAGGTCTACAACCAACTACATCTTTCTGAACAGGTACGACCGACCGAACGACATTCTCGCAGTATTTCAACTATCCAGCTATCGACAACATGCCCAAGCCACTAAGTCTAGATCTTGCGTCTAAGCGTCAAAGGCAGCGGACTGATTACACCTACCGTGAAGACTATCGCACGCGATGGTATGCCACTATCAACTGTCCCTCACCTTGCCACACCCAGAACTGATCAACAAGCAGGGCAGACAACGACATGTTCCACCACCTGAATAACCCCATTTATGGCGTCTTGATTGATTCCATCATCAACAGCTACCTCATCCAACAATGTGGCTACAGCACATCACAAGCTAAGCATATCGGCCTCGTGGCGAACAGCTACTGCGACTACTTTGGCGCAGCACACTATCCTGGCATGCTGAATGTGGGACTGCGTGTCGTCAAGATTGGCAACAGCTCGGTCATGTACGAAGTTGCGGTCTTCCAGGAGGGCGAGGATCAGGTGAAGGCTGTGGGTGGGTTCACGCAGATCTGGGTGGACAGAGCGACCAATAAAGTCACATCGGAAGGTGTCCCTAAGAGCATAAGGGAGCCTTTGCGGCCATTATTGGCCGGAAGTGAGCAGGAGTCGAAGTCGGGAAGTTCTGCGAAGCTGTGATGAGTGTGGCAACAAAAGCGACCAACAAAGCGTGTCACGGCGAGGGAATGTCGTGCAGCATAACAATGGGATCTGCGACACCATTGGGCACTCAACACTATGGGGATTGGCATGTCTGTATAGCTTTAGATGTAGATCCAATCTCCTTCGTGTCTGAGCAGTGTACTCGGGAGCGCGTATTGTAGCCCACTTGCCAGTAAGACGGACAATCTTGTCCATGAGCGACTGGGGACAGAGCATAGAGCTAGGGGGCAGAGACACGACAGTGGAACTTCTGACCAACTCCAAGACAGTGAAACATCTCATCGCAATTTTCATCATACTCTGTTGAGATCACAGGCAACATCCTCTCAGCGTGAGCCGAGGCTTCATGTGGGCTGTCAACGTTTTGAATTTCTGGCCAACCATTTCAGTACCACGACAACTCGGTCAGAAAGTACTGTACCAGGCCACATCTCACATGTTTGTCAAGTCAGGTGTGTGTAACGAATTGTATTGCGGCTGAACGGCGAATCCTTCGCTGTGCAAAACGTTCCTGCCGCACCGTAGCATCGCTGACCAATCGAGTCACACTTGCTTGTTACATTCAAATCTCATCTACGACTGAGCGGTTTCACATTAGCCTTAAGGACCGCTATACATCTCGAACTTTTTGGTAGCATTTCTTCTGCTACGGTCAACGCTGCGCCTGCTGGAATTCTGCCTTTCGCCACACGCCGAAATATGGCAGCAGCAAGGAAATCAGTCTGCATAGTCGGCGCTGGACCGGCTGGCCTGGTAGCGGCAAAGACATTCCTCAGAACTGGGAAATGTGACGTGACGGTCTTCGAGAAATCGGATCGACTCGGCGGGATCTGGGCTCTTGATGAATCGTCGGTTGGCAACTATCTCAGCCCTCATACTCCCACGAATTTGTCAAAGTTCACTGTGGGCTTCTCCGACTTATCTTGGGACTCGGTAGGCCTAAGCAAGAATGAAGATGGTGCTGGAGCTCCTATATTTCCCAAAGCGTGGCAAGTCAACAAGTACCTGGAAGCTTATCGGGAGCGATTCATTCCCGATGATGTGATCAAGTACGAGCACGAAGTTATGAACATATCAAGGAGAAAAGAGCTTGCCAAAGGCGCTGTGCAACATTGGTCCGTCACTATCAAAGACCGGCATGACTTAGAGGAGACAAAAACCTTCGACCATCTTATTGTTGCTTCTGGCTTCTTCTCGACCCCGAGGCCCTTGCAGCAGACTGTGGCAGCCGACAGTGGTGAGCTAGCGATCAAAGCGATCCACAGCTCTCGCTACCGCAATCTCGACGACATCTTTCCGGAGAACGCTTCCGCTGCAGAGAAGACCATTTTAGTCATCGGAGGTGGCAATTCCTCAGGCGAAGTAGCAGCCGCTGTTGCATCCAACCTCTCGAACACCCAATGGTCACCGGATCGTGCTCTGCAACAAAAATTCCAGGGTTGCAAAATCGTTCACGTAACACCTCGGCCACTGTATGGACTTCCTCCCTTCGTGCCGACAGATGAAACTTCATCTGCTTTCGTGCCGGTCGACTTCCATCTGTACAACTTGTCGAGGAGGCCGCCTGGACCGATCACTGGGAATGCGGGACGTGTCACTGACGAAGTCAAGAACATGATTCATGGCGCCATGCATAGTATGCTGGGAGGAAACCAGGTAGATCTAGGCGCTGATGCACTGGTCTCACCTGAGGGCAGTGAAAGAGGAACTGTGCAGGTGGCGCTAAGTGAGAGCTACCCTGAGTATGTCAGATCCGGACTGATCGAGGTCCTCGCTGGCCGCGTCACCAACATCCTTGCCAACGAGGATGGCACCACATCGGCGCTTGTCAAACAGAATGAGACAAGCATCACGCTCGACAACGTTGGTGCTGTCGTTTATGCGACCGGCTATAGCCCCGAGACAGCCCTTGGACTATTACACCCCACTGAGAAGAAGGCTCTACACTATGACCCCGAGAGCATGCGTCTGCCCTTGATTCTGGAACAGTGGCAGACTACATCCAAGGCCAGTGAAAAGTTGGCCTTCATAGGATATTATGAAGGCCCTTATTGGCCCATCATGGAAATGCAAGCCCGACTCACCGTCGCCCGCTGGTTCAACGAGAAGGAGATACCCCAAAAGCCACAGGAAGAGGCCGAAAAGCTGCTCGAGCTTCGCAAAGCAATGAAAGCTCGTGACCTAGATATACCGCAATATTGGTTCGGAGACTATCTAGGGTACATGGAAGAGTTAACGTCCGAACTCCAATTGCAACGCAACGATGGCCAATTCACAGAACGCGAGGGCGGAGTATCGCCCGCCAGATACCTCGCGCCTGAAGACGAAAACCCAGAAGCCGACAAGATCATGGCCGACATGCACAAAGTGTGGTCTGCCTGCCGAACCGAAGGCACGTACGTTCCAAGAGCAGTCTTCCGCGCCCTCCACGGAACCTGGACAATACACCGTCGCATCACCAGCACCAAAGGTTCATACCCTTCTGGCGTCTTCTCCGGCACAGCAAACTTCTACCTGCGCTTCGCGACGCCAGACAAAAGCGGCGCAAAATTCGACCTCGAATACCTCTACGTCGAATCCGGCACTTTCACGCCCAATGAGAGCGGTGCATCGATCACTGCAAGCCGGCGCTACGTCTATCGCTACTCAGAACTCAAGAAAGAGCTGAGCGTGTGGTTCGTGAAGCCGGATCGCAATTTCGAAGTCGACTATTTGTTCCACAAGCTCGCATTCGCGTCGCCAGAGGAAGCAAAAGAAGAAGGAGCGTGCGTGGCGAAAGCAGACCATTTGTGCATCGACGATATGTACGACACCAAGTACCGCTTCCCGATGAAGGGGATAGCGCTGCACAGTTTCCAGTGCACGCACACGGTCAAAGGGCCGAGCAAGGACTACGTTGCGTTGACGGACTACAGGCGTGAGGTCAAGACTTCGCTGAAATGAGTGGCGTCAAATGTTGTGTGAGCGAAGCATTGGAGGCATGGAAGCTGCAGTATCGCGGCGGCCAAGCATTCGACCGAGTCATAGTCAGGCCTAGATTTACTGTCATCAGTTTATGGTGTTTGTAAAAATTGCGATGTCTTGATCTGTGACTGCCAGGCTCAAGATAATATTTCAGTATCTTAATAGGGCAATGAAATCAGCACAGGCCAAACAAGATAAAAAACTTTCTTTCATATCATTACATAAAGCTGTGTGTTTTCAAGAAGAATGATGCCAAATGGCTATATGATCAGAGGTTCAGGGTCGCCGCCCAGTCCATCCACGCCTTGTGCGCCATAGATCCTCAGCGGGACCGCGATCTCAAAAGTCTCGGCCATCAGCTTTTCTTTGGCCAATAGACTCGCGCCTCTCTCGTCCCTGCCAATCTCTTCGAGAAGTTCTCCGCCTCTTTCTTGCCCTTCATCCTCGGGCCATGAGATTTGTGCAGGCTGTCGCTCGGTCGTAAACTCGACACGCAAGCGCCACAGCAGGCTGACGCCAGTCGTCTCGAAAGTCGGCGTTGCGTGCGCGGGGATGGCTAGACTGAAGCTCACAGAGCGTGCGAATAGTGAGTTCTCCCGCATCGAGGCGTGTACTTTGCGTGTGACGCGCTGAATCGAGGACCCACTGCGAAGAGCCAAGGAAGGGTCGACGCGCTCTGCTGATTCGAGCTCGAGATTCACAGAGTATGTGGGTGCTTGACTGGGGTCGTCTTGCGAAGTAGGTGGCATTGTAAAGTCGATTGTGCCGATTATGGTTTCGCCGAGACGGTACGCGGGACGTAAGAGCGTGAGGACTGCTACTGGTTGACCAGAGCGGGCGATGTTGAATCTGTTCGAGCTTTGAGATATTCCTGGCTGACCTGCTCGGTTCGAACGCAATATTGCGAAATCAATGACTTCTTTTGTTGTGGTTGGCTGTGGTTCTCCTTGGCTCTGTCTGCGTGGTATTGAGGGTGATAATGCTGGTGACATAGGAGATGTAGGCGAGGTGGGTGATAGGAGGACGCCATTGGCATCCATTGGGGATGCTAGCAGCCGCTCAGTGTAGCGCAAAAAATCTTCCAATCCTTGTTTGGCTGGTTTTGCCTTTTTGTCAACTTTGCTTGGAAAAGCTGGAAAAGTGTCTGGAGACGTAGCAGACGCTGAAATGCTCTTTGTGCGAGCCGAGTCTTGTAGCATAATATATGGAGACATCAGGTCGTGACCCAACACTTCTCCGCGACTGTTGACGCTACCAAGAACGCGGAAGGGTATCTCTATCTGCTTTACAGGCTGACCTCCTGGACGTTGTATGCCTAGCGATATATGATAAGAGATCTTGATGGCTCGTCCGCGGTAAGTCGGAGGCAGTCCCCGCGGTAAGGCGAAAGAGTAGTGGTAGCTTGAGCTCTCGCCAGGAGCCAGACAGAGGTCGACGAACAGCAGACTCTGCGGCGTCGAGAGTAAAGGCACAGTTTTCGAGCTTGCAGTAGCTTTCATCTGCGCCATTGAGCTCATATCATCGTTACCGAGCAGCCCACCTATCGATTCACCTAGATTGCCCCAGCTGAACGCACCGAACATGCCAGACGCTCGCTTTGAGCGCTCTACGCCAACGACGCCGCCGCGACCTTGAACACCCTTGCGTTTGACATCCTCAAATGGAGCTGCATTGACAAGACTGCCGTCCAGCGTGAAGTGACCCATCGTTTGAGCGTGGCCCATCATAAGAGTCTCGGGCTCCGCAGGGGAGCTATCAACAGGTCGCGCTGAACGCGAAGCTTGTCGAGTATGTGGCTGCTTTGATAGAAGCCTGCCGTTCGCTTGAGACTGATACGGGAGCTCAGATGCCAGAGTCTCGTCACTATGATTGCTCATGCTGTAGAAGTCTCCACTACTCCTGGGAGTTCCACCAGCCGAAGACTCTGTGATCACCCTTGAGATAGGATGCAAGTTACTCATTGCACCAGACCAGCCCTCTGGAGGTCGAGGAGAAATGCCCCTGTTTTGGCTGGAATGCATGTTCGAGTGATTTCGGAGGAGTTTTGGCGGCGAAGGCTGAGGTAAAGCCTGAGGTAAAGGCCGGTCATCTGCAACCGGTTGTCGCGGCGGGAACTCGAAGTTTGGACTCATTCCTCCACTGATCGCACTTGGGCTCCTGCGATGTCCACCAGCGCGTGCTGTAAAATCGGCAGAGACCGTGCCTTGTCTTCGCCTTGGTGGTTGAAGCGACTTAGGTGCATCTTTGCCCCCTGGAAGACCTGGAGGCGTGAAAGACTCGTATAGTGGCGAGGGCTGTCGGTATGATCCTGATAGAGTATTGACATGGGGTGAAGGCAGAGGTGGAGGCTTGGAGGTAACTTGCAAGCTTGCACTTCTACCGTGGCCCCTGGTCGGCCGCTTGCTCGCTGGTGGTGGCATGGCCTGGCGACCTTCGCTTGGTGCCTCACTGCCCAGCGACATGATCGATAAAGACCTCCCATGCCCTTTGACAGGACGAGCTGACGTAGGCGTCCGGCCTGGCATCGGGGCACTGTGCAGACCAGCGCTAGGCGGACCTCCTCGTGAGGGCGCGCTCAATACGTTGAGTGACAAGGTTGGCCTATGCCCTCTCCCGTTGGGTGCTTGCCGTGAACTGGTGAAAGACGGCGCCCAGCTTGCTTGCACGCTGCTTTGTGCCACAGAGGACCTCCTACTGGCAACGGCAGACGGTGCTCGTGAGAAGCCATTGAAGTATGGTGTTTGCGCCTCATCCTCCTCTTGCGGCTCCTGTCCGGGATACGCGGCTACATTCTTAAAGGTGATTATACATTCGATATCCTCTCCGGCATAGATGCTAGGTTCCTTCCAGTGTACGAAGGCGCGTATGTTCGAGGGCGGCGGATGGGGAGGCATGGTATGCGAAGTAAGGGAGGAGCAGCTTCAGGGCCGCACATGACATCGTACAGACTGCAGCATGTTCGTGCTCAACTTTGCTTAGGGGAGTGGTGCCGACATGGTGTCGCAGTGGATTGTTTAGCTGTGCGGTGCCTCGTACAGCGTGTGCCAGAGTGCTCGAGCGAGCAGTGCGGACTGACTTTCAGGGCGCGATGACGCTTGGGTGTGCTTGGGCATCTCACTCCGCTTTCCCCCCAAAACAGCAAGAGCGAGCGATCCACATTCGCCGTAGCGTGTCTTGTCACCTTGAGTAGTGCATCTCCATATGAGCTTTATTGTTAGAGCTTGCTGTGGCCAGGTCATTTGCAAATGAAGCACGTTTGACTAACACCGTCATTGAGAGAGCTTCTCACTAAACTAGCTTGACAAGCCGAAGGTATTACAAGGCTTCATGAGTGGTGCAACGAGCGCCGTACCACATCAGAAAAACAAGGCCTGTATCTGCGAGTACAGCTTATGATATTCGACATCCTTGACATGCCAAAGAAAGTACTCTGTCAGGGTTGTGGTCGATTGAGGGAAATGATAGAGCACGTCTGTAGTTGCTGGCAACCGGGAGAGTTTAATAATATCACTCCGGCGAGGCTTGCTTGACAAGTCCACAGACACTCCGCTGCGAGACCATTGTCATGACATGAGTTTACATACTGTCACATCTCATCAACAATAGAAATATTAGATTGTATCCTATAGCTCATGGTAGCAAGGTTTAGTCATCGATGAATACTTGAAACCCTCTCGGTGACATCCAGTCAATTCGTCCCGTGTCTAGGACAGATGAGAACAGCTTGAGTATACCTTATCGACAACGCATGGGATCTTATTATTACGCAAAGTCATACGCAGCAGAGAGACCGAAGTATTAAAGAGACAGGCAGGCGCACGTGAGAGCAGCTTCGATTCCTGCCTGAGGCACTCCACCCGCGCTTCGTGGCTTCCCCATCTCCCACAGCCTTGGCAGGCGCAAATTCCGCCTGGAAGATTGAACTTCGCCATTCTGCACGCGAGCGTTCTCCTCGACAAGCGACCTTCGACAATCAAGCGGCCACCACCACCGTCGTACCGACAAGATGAAGTTGAACATCTCCTACCCGGCCAACGGGTCCCAGAAGCTCATTGATATTGAAGATGAGCGCAAGCTCCGCGTCTTCATGGACCGCCGCATGGGTCAGGAAGTCCCTGGCGACTCCGTGGGCGACGAGTTCAAGGGCTACGTCTTCAAGATCACCGGCGGCAACGACAAGCAGGGCTTCCCCATGAAGCAGGGTGTCATGCACCCCACCCGTGTGCGCCTTCTCCTCGCCGAGGGCCACTCCTGCTACCGCCCTCGCCGCACTGGTGAGCGCAAGCGCAAGTCCGTCCGTGGCTGCATCGTCGCCGCCGACCTTGCCGTCCTTTCGCTCGCCATTGTGAAGCAGGGCGACGCCGAGCTCCCCGGCCTCACCGACACCGTCCACCCCAAGCGTCTTGGTCCCAAGCGTGCCACGAAGATCCGCAGGTTCTTCGGTCTCAGCAAGGAAGACGATGTGAGTACCTCCCACGAGGCTCTATTCCTCTTCGCCAGTCCGTCTCCGTGCCTTTTGGCTGCGGCGGGCTGAGTCTGAGACGAATACCAGTACTGACCGTAATTGTGATCCAGGTCCGCAAGTTCGTCATCCGTCGTGAGGTTCAGCCCAAGAAGGAGGGCGCCAAGCCCTACACCAAGGCTCCTCGCATCCAGCGTCTCGTCACCCCCCAGCGTCTCCAGCACAAGCGCCACCGCATCGCACTCAAGCGCCGCCAGGCCGAGGCCTCCAAGGACGCTGCCGTAAGTTCAATGCGACACCAGCAGACGGAAACAGGACAAGCACTAACATTCACCAGAACGAGTACGCCCAGATCATGCACAAGCGTGTTCACGAGGAGAAGGCCAAGAAGGAGGAGATCCGCAAGCGCCGCGTCTCCAGCATGCACAAGTAGATTATACCTGTGCATGGATAGATGCTTCTAGGTACCAGGTAATCCAAGGCACCAGATGTCTAATCTGGGCCGGCGACCTGCGCCAGTGGTCGAGTCACTGGAAGGTCGGCTCGTGTCTGCGCGTTCAGCGATGGTTTTGTCCATGTAACGGACGACAAAAAGTAGATTGGAGTTCGACACTTCATAGCGGCAATCAATGGCGGCCTCTCAGCTGCCGTACTCTGATTTTTGATACCCCAAGCTTTTTTATTGTGAACACTTGCCCTGTCTCTTTCTTTGCTTTTTCAATGTTCATTCACCAGCCTCAAACTAAGCTGTAATGCTTACCTACATTAAACAAGCGTCTGGCCCTGATCAGCGCTTCACTTGCGCACTGTGATAGCCTGGTAAATTTCATCGCCAAACCTTCCTCCTACCCCGCCAGGACCGCCCGCGCGCGAAGAAAATCCCGGCCCGGCGTCATTCTCGAGGAAGCGGTTCGAGAAGCTGCCTTTATGACCGAATGCTTCCCACCATGATACCCGGGTGCCCTCACCAGCGACACGACACGTTAGCCCACCATGGCTACCAACTCAATCAAACTCCTGACCGGCAACAGCCACGGCCAGCTGGCCAAGCTGGTGGCTGACCGTCTCGGCATCGAGCTGGCCAAGATCATGGTCCTGCAGTACTCCAACAACGAGAGCAGCATCTCAATCGGCGAGAGTGTGCGCGACGAGGATGGTATGGACGCCCTGAGTGATGCATGCGCAAGGCAAGGCAAGGCTGACTGAGCGGGCGTAGTCTTCATCATCCAGTCCTGCGAGTCCGCCAGCATGAACGATCATATCATGGAGCTGCTCATCCTCATCAATGCCTGCCGCACAGCCTCTGCGCGCCGAATCACCGCCGTCCTGCCCAACTTCCCGTATGCTCGCCAGGATAAGAAGGATAAGAGTAGGGCTCCTATTACTGCCAAGCTCATGGCGAACATGCTTCAGACCGCCGGCTGCAACCATGTTATCACCATGGACTTGCACGCGAGTCAAATCCAGGGCTTCTTCAACGTGCCCGTGGACAACCTCTATGCCGAGCCTAGCACACTCAGGTGGATTCGTGAGAACTTGAACCCGCAGGACTGCGTTATTGTCTCACCTGACGCTGGAGGAGCGAAGAGGTAAGGTTCACCAGTTGATACGCATGCGTCTATGGACATTACGGCTAACACAGCACTCACAGAGCAACTGCGATCGCCGACAGCCTTAACATTGAGTTCGCGCTGATCCACAAGGAGCGCGCTCGCCCGAACGAAGTTAGTCGCATGGTTCTGGTGGGCAATGTCAAGGGTCGTACCGCTATCATCGTCGACGACATGGCAGACACTTGCGGCACCCTCTGCAAAGCAGCCGACGTGGTCATCGAGAACGGCGCAACTGCTGCCATCGCCATCGTGACCCACGGTATCCTCAGCGGTGACGCGATCAACAAGATCAACAACAGCCAGCTGCAGAAGATGGTCTGCACCAACACAGTCCCTCACGAGGAGAAGAAGAAGTTGTGTGATAGGATCGTGACGATCGACATCTCCCCCACTGTAAGTGTTGACAGCATGCCCCATTCCCACAGAACTCTCTGCTAACATCCTTCACTAGCTGGCCGAGGCATGCCGCAGAACACACAACGGCGAGAGCGTGTCTTTCCTCTTCAAGCACGCGCCCCTCGACTAGAGGATGGTTTCAAGGAATGCTCATGACGATAACAACAACAAAAATGGCTTGAGATGGCGATGTGGCGTTTATAAACCTGGTTGCTCTGAATACGGTTACCATCAGCTTTTCTTTTTCTTCGGTGTGATTGATCAGCCTTCGATGGCGGTAGCGATGGCTTGAGAACTCCGGGAGGGTCTAGGTCCTGCGAAGATACAAATGTACAGCAAGCACTGTTCACTGAAGACGTCTGCGATTATGTTTCTTCACTACCGTTCACATCTGCGAGATGTGGCTTTGGAATACCCGAAGGTAAGGCTGTGGCTTACATAAACGGCATAAGCATGAGCTTAGAACAGCCACAAAAGTGCTTGACCATGGGGAGGCTGCATAACCCTGCCACATCTCCTGCAGTCGGCCTCGCGTAACAGCCTGAATCTAGGAAGAGGAGACCGTCAGGTCATGACCGAATCTTGTGGCTTTGGACCAAGCAACAGCGAAAAATCGCGCCTGGATTTATGCGCGTATTAGCTCTCACCGTGGGATCGAGAACACCCTCACTTGGAGGCGGAAATCTTGACCTCGCATGACTACCTTACCTAGGCTGGTAACATGCCAGACCTGTCTTTTCCGTGGTCGTGCTTGCCAATCTTGATAATAGCAATATTGAAGTCCTGCAGATAAACTCTTTTCGCCCTTTTTGACTTTTCCTTGCTGAACCGACAAGCTTTCGGCAAATCGACTACCAGTTCCCACAGGAAAGAGCTTCGTTGGCGATCATTGTGCTAACATGTAGTATCGTTGCGGGTAGACAGGCCATGAAGACACACTCATCAGACTACATACTGTCTTTGTGATCCCAAGGAAACCGAAAATGTTGATCTACCATAAAAGCTGTAGACACCAAAAGTGAAAACGCAATTCTTGCCTTCAGGCTGTCTGTCCACCTTGCAAAGTTCCGCATATACATATACAGCATTGCGGACATGCCAGTGCTGTCAAGTATGGTTGTTGAACCAAAGTGACAATAAACATAGACACTACTGCTGACTGTCGTGAGTATCTCATCTCACGTCAGAGGTTGTTGCGGCAGGATTGACTGCTAAACATCAACATCAAGACCATCAATATCGAGACATTTCTCATGACCAGTCGCAGAGATCTCTTTATTAATGTCAGCGGCAAAAGGGCGGGCATTATGGGCACGCGCATCAAGTCAGCGACGCCTGCCATGGAAATGAGCGCTATTCATACGTGTAGCTTCTAGAACTCGAGACAAGAATTGTTGAGTAGAAATCAGCCATTGGGACTACGGAAGATTGTACCTTGCCCCTTACGATCAAACGAG
>Ga0224744_1112_pt1 | contig 13662 bp, 6 predicted proteins | sample LIM_E_Vancomycin_FD_161636 | JGI IMG/M metagenome (GOLD analysis project Ga0224744, IMG submission 161636) | Enriched cells from gastrointestinal tract of the lab mouse from Pacific Northwest National Laboratory (PNNL), Richland, Washington... | ecosystem: Host-associated > Mammals > Digestive... | reverse complement strand
AGCGTTAGCGTCATTGGATGAGAATGGGTGTAACGCACTTAACTTGCTTCGAGTCTGTTCAGCGGACGAGGGACATGCGCGCATGCGGCATGCGATCCCATCGATTGAGCCTGGATCAACATGAATGTATGAACAGTGATTCTGCAGCGATTTAATCTATCATGGCAGATCGACTGAGCTGGTCAGTGGACGCAAACCATTGCTCGATCTGGGTCTCATCGTACGTTTGGACTTGTCAGGAAACATCTTCAACCATCGGAAGGTCAAGGGGGCTTCGCAACGAGACCGTACCATGGCTTACGTCTGATACCTTGTAAGTCGTTCAGGTCGCATACTACAGTCCGTCCCTAGGAACGTCATGCGAGCCTTCTTATAATCTTCTCTCATGGAGGGGAACATGGGATATTCGGCGAGGACTCATGGGCGACAGGCGCAACAGCCACAGCTCTGAGATCTTACTAGAAGGGTGCTGTAATGGGCCAACAACACGATCTCTCTTCTGTGAAGCATTCTTAAGCGATCGAAGGAGTACGGATGCCCATACCATTGTGCATTCCCGCTCTCCATAACATCGGCTCCGAGATTGCGGTCCAGGGCATGGGGCGCGCTTGAGCCATCAGCAAAGGAACAAAGAAGACAACAATGCCTTTGTACTTTTCACACTGACTGTATACTACGCTGACTCTTTGTCATGATCTTGATTCTTACTGGTCCCCGGAGATGCCCTTTCAGTGTCAGTTCAGTGTCGAACATGGCTCCGCTCCACTCGACAACCCCTGTTCATGGAACAGCAGGCACAGGTGAGAACGTGTAGTAATGACACGGCCTACCTACTAGGGTCGCTGTCAGGATCGTTTATTAACAAGCTGATCAGTCGACTCGAATATGCAGGATGCGAAATTCTTCTAGTCGTCATAGGATGTGCTACGTTCGAAAAGTAAGACGTACTCAAAGACTAAAGTACTCGGGATATTAGCCAGCAGACTCCCAGTCAGTCAGAGCCTGAATTCTGCCGTTTTCGACGATGGTAATTCGCGGTAAGATATCCCAGAGAGTGAAGCCGATGCTATGGTCCGACCGCATCTTATCGCTGAGCCTCTCATGGATAGGCTGCGGAGTAAAAGAAGGCAAATTCAAGATAAACTCATGGATGACTTTTCATTGGTGATGGGCCTGCCTAAATATTCGCCATAGGTGCGGCGGTCGCGGGCAGGGCCAAAACTGGCCTCAATCGAGAAATGGTCCTGTCGGTCTCGCCTAAGCTGTCGAAAATTTGACCCTTTCTCGGTATCAGACATCGTAGGCCAGAGGCATTCTAGGAAACTACCTTCGACAAACTCCGTCGATATCGTTTTCGTGTTGGCGGAAAAGACGTTGGCTGCTGGGACTGGAATATTCAGTTACTGCGCATGCTTGAGAGCCTCGAACTTCTCCGAGCGGACTTGCGGACTGGACTTTTCGATGGGTCCCCCAGGCTCGCGTGTTACCATTGTGTCGTCTGTTGTGTGTTACAGCGTGTGAGGCTTCATAAGTCTGGTAATTGCCATAAGCGATGTAAAGGTATGTACTCGAGGTACTGTATCATACAGGTGGCAGACAGGCAGGAGCCAGGCTCGCTCTCTGGAAAGATGACGCACCCATCGGAGGCTGCTCCGGCTTCCCGTCAATAGCAGGCTTCAAGACAAGGGGACGATGCCCGATCGTCTTCTTATGTAAGCGTCCGATCTGCGCAGTTGCGTGCGGAACGTGCGGTGATCTACTCGACGTGTGTAATTTCACGCGTTCATCGAGCGGTGGAGCGCTCTAGGCACATCGAAAACAAGTACGTTCCTTTTCCGACCGACGAAAGCCTTCATTTGAAACCAGTGGTAACTGCATGAAGCCACGGAAGTATTGTCATTTGTGACTGCTGTTTCGATGTGCTGCAACTAGTGACCCATGGATTCGCCACCGCAGTCTTCGCCGGGCGAGCATGAAGTCGCAATCAGGACCGCGGACCAGAATGGACAAACATCAACAAAAGCTGCCAGATCTACTCATACTGGGTCGAACAGCGATATGGCCGGTATCAGGCTTGTGACATCCCGGTTCAAGCATGTTGTGACTGAAGGGGAGCATGCAATTGTCACTGGGCGCGACACTGTAACCCGATGCGAGGATGAGCCGATTCATATCCCCGGCGCTGTCCAAGGCTTCGGTGCATTGATCGCCTTCGACCAACGAGAGGGACTCCTTATCAGGGTCGTGAGTGAGAATTCGCAAAAGATATTGGGCTATACCCCTGATCAGCTATTCGCCCTGGAAAGTTTTACCAGCATACTTTCAGAGGAGCAAACCGCCAACTTCTTGGAGCATTTGGACTACGTCCAGAATGATGCAGACGTCGCCACTAGTGGCCCGGAAGTCTTCAGCTTATCAATATCGTCTCCCACGAAGGATGAGTTGAAATTATGGTGTGCTATGCATATCAACGATAGCCAGCCGCATCTCATCATCTGCGAATTCGAGCTGGAAGACGATCGAATCCACCCGCCCGGTGGTGGCGTCGTTGCTGAGTCCATGGAGAGCACACTCGGCAGCGATCCCACCGAAGAAGATTGGTTAGCAAGCACGCAAAGTGCAAGCAAACCATTGAGACTGCTGCGGGGTGCAAGAAAGCAACAAAGTACAGCATCAGCAGCACTTGAAGTATCAAAGGTCATAACGCAAGTGCAAGATCAGCTGGGAGCACAATCGACCCTGCAAGGTTTACTGGATGTCCTGGTTGGATTAGTCCGCGATATTACCAGCTTTCACCGTGTGATGGTGTATCAATTCGATAGTTTGTTCAACGGCCAAGTAGTGGCTGAACTTCTGGACCCTCGGACGACAAAAGATCTGTATAAGGGCCTCCATTTCCCTGCTGCCGACATTCCACGGCAAGCTCGGGACTTGTACAAAGTCAATAAAGTCCGTCTGCTCTACGACAGAGACCAGGAGACCGCTCGCTTAGTCTGTAGGGCTACAGAGGATCTGCTAAGCCCACTCGACCTTACTCATTCATACTTGAGGGCAATGTCACCAATTCATTCCCAGTATCTAAGGAACATGGCTGTGAGATCATCGCTTTCCATCTCTATCACTGCTTTCGGAGGCCTCTGGGGTCTTATCACGTGCCACTCTTATGGCTCAAAGGGACTACGAGTGTCATTTCCAACGAGAGACATATGCCGCATAATAGGCGACACAACTTCAAGAAACATCGAGCGCTTATCTTACGCTTCAAGGCTCCAAATGCGGTCATTCATCAACACTGTTCCTACTAAGAAGAACCCTTCTGGATATATCACTGCCTCATCTGAAGATCTGCTTAGTCTCTTCCACGCTAATTTCGGGGGATTGATGATTCGGGATGAACTGAAAATGCTCGGAAAGGTCGGAGAGGTCGAAGCGTTACATGAGTTCAACGCTATCGTCGCATATCTACGCAAGAGGAACGTGACCAAAGTCACAACTTCAAGCAAGATTGGAGAAGACTTTCCCGACTTACATTACCCGCAAGGCTTTCACTTCATAGGTGGACTTCTGCTAGTGCCGCTTTCTTCCAGAGGCCAGGACTTCGTCGTTTTCTTTCGGAGATCTCAATCCAGAGAAGTCAAGTGGGCCGGCAATCCTCACGAGAAACACACTGAAGGCCACCTGATGCCGAGGACGAGTTTCAAAACTTGGAGCGAGACTGTAACTGGATCAAAGGAATGGGCCGAAGAGGAACTTGAAGCAGCTGCCGTACTATGCCTAGTTTACGGTAAATTCATCGAGGTCTGGCGACAAAAGGAGGCAGTCCTACAAAACAGTCAGATCACGCGACTGCTACTTGCCAATTCTGCGCACGAGGTCCGAACGCCGCTGAATGCCATTGTCAACTACCTCGAAATCGCACTCGAGGGTGCTTTAGACGAAGAGACAAGGGACAATCTAGCTAAGTCGCACGATGCGTCAAAATCCTTGATCTACGTCATTAATGATTTGCTCGATTTGACGGCATCCGTAGAAGGAGGCGACTTTGTTCAGAACGAGACATTTGACATTCGAGATGTTTTGCTGCAAGCAACAGGTGCCTTTTCCAAGGATGCCCAGCGGAAGCAGATCTCCTATCAAGTTATTATGCAAGCTGACCCGGGCCTGCCTTCGAAGGTGATTGGGGACGCTCGTCGTCTCAGGCAAGCCATCAGCAATCTAGTCGCGAACGCCGTCGATAACACTGCGTCAGGTGGAGTCAGAGTTGACGTTGCCTCTCATTATCTACACGCCGACAAAGTGGAAGTTGAGATCTGCGTTTCTGACACAGGTGTAGGCATGAATGCTCAGAAGGTCCGTGGAATCCTCAGTGAGTTCGCGCAAGTAGAATCAGAAGACAGGGGTGCTCTTGACGACACGACAGCCACTGCACGCAAAGCTCTCATCGATAGCGTTGATGCGGGAGAGGATCGCACGCTCGGGCTTGGTCTGGCTGTTGTGGCGCGCATTGTTTACAACATGCGCGGCCAACTGCGGGTTAAATCCGACGAAAATCAAGGCACACGCTTCGTTCTTGTCTTCACGTTTGGGTTACCCGAGTCTCGAACAGAATCTGATACTAGCGTCGCAATCGCCAAACCCGGCGCAGCATCGAGCGACGGGCTTCAATCCGGGGCAACCACGCCCTCTAACATCGAAGAAGAGATCATGTTGATCGGATCCGGTGAAAGAAGCGTTTCTCGCGAAGACAAGGCAAACGGCGGCCCCCCTGGAAGCGGCTTTGCCCTCGACATCAATTCTAAGAACAATGCCAACCGTCTGATAGAAGCGATGCAGCAACCGAACCAAATCGAGGGATGGTCAGTGTCTCACGAAAGCAACGACGCCTCCGCCTCCAGGCCGAACATGGAAACAGAACACATCACTGAAGTCGTCGAGGGCGACAACTTGTCGAAGCCGAAAGACCCGGATTTGAAAGCGACAATCTCACTCGAGCACCAGCAACTTTCTCCCGCGTCAAGGGCCACGACCACTGATGAACAAGGACAGTCATCAAAAGCCTCGCACATTCCGGTTCAATCTGGATCTTCTGCCGTTCAAGCGTCCCCCAACACAGCATGTGCCTCCGGAGAAGCCAAAGATGGTCCGAGCAGCACCGTCCAGGCGCCCACGGCGCAAAGAATGCGTGTTTTGGTGGCAGAGGATGACATGGTAAACAGTAGGATCATCGAGAAGCGCTTGAAAAAGGCCGGGTGTGAGGTCCGTCTCACTAGCAACGGCGAAGAGTGCGCATATGCCTATTGTGAAGAGTGCGCATATGCCTATTGTGAAGAGACAGGTCGTTTCGACATTATCTTGATGGATATACAGGTGCGTTCCAACATTCCACACTCACTGTCGCTGACACCCGGGAGAATACTAATCACTTCAGCAGATGCCAATCATGGACGGTTACACTTCAACCAAAACGATTCGCTCTTTCGAATCGTCAGATCCTCCGGAAAACGCATCAGGGGTCAATACAGCTTCGCCCAAGCGCTGCATTCCTATCATCGCCGTCTCGGCTTCACTGGTCGAAAGAGAGTGCGATTTCTATTCTGACATTGGCTTTGACGGCTGGATCCTCAAGCCAATCTCGTTCGACAGGCTCCGGCACATCATGGCTGGCGTATCCGATCCCGCTAAACGAAGGGAAGACCTTTACCAACCTGGTAGCTGGGAGCGTGGGGGGTGGTTCAAGGAAGAGCAAAGGCCCACGCTCCCACGCGAAGAGTGAAGCGAGATCGAGAAAGCCGGCCGGTCAGAGAGTTGGCCAACTTCTAATCCAAGACAATAACGATTACAAATGAACAGCTACTGTGCCATACCTTTCGAATGTTCCTTATCATTTCCGGCTACGTTACAGCCGTCCTTTAGCTTTTCTGTTGAGATCAGCACTGTGTTGCCGGAATCATATTCTGCCTCGCAGGGTCGTATGCCGAGTCCATAGCCCTGCAAAAGAGGTAGTTATGGACAGCAAAAACATACAACAGGCGGGATTCCCAGATGGTCACCCACTCTAGTACTAGTCGCCCGGTTCAGTGCTTATGTATGGCAGAGCGGACGGGATGCCCAGTTTTCACTGACCTATGGTCGTATGTAATTGTGTCCCATCTTGACTGTATATAAACATCCATTTTTAAGACTTTTTCCGGTTGCGATCAAAGCAAGATTAAGCGCGTCTAATCACCGCCCACCCGGTGAGCCAGCCAGTCTCCAATCCCATTCATTCGTGGAACATTGCTGCTCAAACTCCTTGTTGTACGAGGTCAAAGTTTTGCGGTCATCCGGTATTGAGACAGTGTGCAAGGAGTACGGTGAAATCCTGATCAGATCAGGTCGCTTCAAGGAGAGCCAGCTGAAACGAAACAGCCAAGCGCTGCTCTCGGAGTTGCCGACGCTGGAGCGAACATCACCTCCCTCTCATACGCCTTCACACATAAGGTCTTTGAGTTCTCGCCTCACGCAACGCAAGGCGAGTTACGCTCTGTGGTGATCAAAGACATACAAGCTTCGTTAGTAAGAGTTTTCTCCTTGACAAATGCTGACTTTGGCCCAAAGGAATGGGCTAGCGAATGGAGCTGAAAGGGCAAGCTGAAAGCTGAACGTGGACTACCGGAACATCTTATAGAAGCCACGATGTCAGCTCGCTTGTGCTCAAGCGACCACTCTAGCCCAGAAATCACGGTTCTCTCAAACGCCTTGCCCGTTTCGTTTCCTTTGTCGAGACTCGTCGCCTAGGCACTGTTAGACCTTCAGTCTCTCAGTTCCAAGCCATCAAAGCTCTCACCCGTCTTCTGAGACCCATCCTCTCGTAAGAAGCCAGCAATCTCAAGAACGAAAAACAAAAGGAAACCATGGCTACAGCCTCCGACTACGCCCTCTACGGCGCCTGGGCCGCCATGCTCTCTCCCGACGCAAACATCGACCGCCACACCAGCCACCGCACAGTACCCATGTCCGTTCTCTCGCTCGGCTGCCCACGAACCGGCACCCTCTCCATGCAAGAAGCCTACAGCGTCCTCGGCTACGCTTCTCCCTACCACTTCTCCTCCGTCTTCTCCAACATTAAAGACGCCGACATGTGGCAGGAAGCTTTCGCCGCGAAATTCCACGGCGGGCCAGAGATCAAAGACTGGCGAGCCCATTTTGACCAGTTGCTTGGGCATTGTGGCGCTGTAACGGATGCGCCTGCCGTGCTTTTCTGGCAAGAACTCGTAGCCGCGTACCCCGAAGCCCAAATCGTGCTGGTGGAGCGGGACATGGAGAAATGGCTCCCCAGCTGCGAAACACTACTAGCCGGCGTCCTGAACCCAGTGGCAGGGTATGTTCTACGCTACACAGATCCAGCCTGGACAGGCCGCTGGAACGGCCTAGGAAGAGCGTGGGTGGAAGCCCTCTTCGGCTCAACGAACCTCGCAAAAGCGAGTAGCAACGCTGTGGCAAGGTACGAAGCGCATTACGCGGCTATCAGAGCTGCTGTGCCGGCGGATCGAATCCTCGAATATAAGCTGGGGAGCGGCTGGGGGCCTCTGAGCGAGTTTTTGGGTAAGCCAGAGCCGGATGTGCCTTTTCCTCATCGGAATGAGGCGGCTACGCTGGAGAGGGCGTTTGGCAGGGTGATACAGAAGGCGCTGATGAGATCTGCGTGGAACGTGGGAGTTGTTGTTGCGGGACTTGCTGTGTTGGTCGGGCTTGTACGGTCGGATTGGCTGCCGTTCACGAAGGTCAATTAGTGGGTGAATTGTCACATTGTGTACACATAGTCAGGTCAATTTTGGGCTTTGAATGGTAGCGTGAGGCACACACAGCAAGCCTTTCAATGTAAATGATACACTGGTTCTGTTTGAGTGACTGGCGACTACTTGCACCCAAGTCATCTTATCTACCAAAATTGACCCCCCTAGCAGGATCCCAACGTCCATCCACAGCACTCCCAGCCCTCGAGCCCTGAGCACCTTGCTGCGCCTGAGCAGGAGCACCTCCACCAAAGACAATCGGCATACCCTCTTGCCACGTCTGCACCGCTGGGCTCTGCACTGCAGCCACAGGCGGCGGCTGGGCCTGTGGTCGCTGCGGCATGGGAGCAGGCATAGGTTCCTGGCCGACAGACCTAGCAGGCGGTGCGGCGTGCTGCTCTTGTGCAGCTTTCTGTTGGCGTAGGTTGGCCTGATTAGATTGCTGGATGCGTAGGCCAGCCATGGCATCGGATAAATCTGCTTCTAGGCTCTGCGCCTCAGAGCGGCGGGCGTAGACGAAGTTGCGGCACTCGTCGCGGAAGCGGGTGGTGATGGCCGACAAGTCGTTCCAAAACTTGCGACCGGTGTCGAGGTTGCGTAGGATTTCCTTGTAGCTCATGTAGGCGTTTTCGAGGTTTTGAAGAGCGCTCTCCCTCTCCTTTGATGATGTGTCACCACGTTTCGCGGATTGGAACGAGTTATTGGTCTCTTGCACGCGTGCAAGGAGACGATTTTGCTCAGACTCTTCCTTGCGCACGTCGGCTTCGTCGACATCGTATTTGTGCAAGCGCTCGTCGAAGAAGGACTCGAATTGCGACGCCGCGAGCGGCTGCATGGGAAGTTCGCGCTCCAGTCTTGCTGCCTCACGTAAAAGTTCGGGGTTGACGTCGTCCTCCCTGGCTTTCATCCTCAGTGCTTCAACCTTCTTTCTCCTCCTGCTCTCAAGCCTGTTGACTTCGTTGAGGGACGCTCGTAGCATGTTGACTTCCCGCTCGACCTTAGCTGTGATAGTCGCCCGCCGACTCGAAGGCACATAGTCTTCCAGATCACGATCTGTGCCGCCCAAAAGCCGAATCAGGCTCTCGTTCTCTTTCAAACGAGCCTGCACCAAGCGGTCGCTATTCTCTGCTTGCTTCAAGTATCCGTCGATATCGTTTACTTGTGCATGGAGCTTTGGCACCGCGTTTGGTCCAGGCAGTCTGTTCCATCGATCGGTTCCAAACTTCCTCCGTGCTGCATCATCCTCGCCTGCTTCTTGTCGCAGCAGGTCTACTCCTTCTTGGTACAGCTTGCGGTTGTTGTTTTTCAACTTCTCAGTATCGGCGATAGTGGCGTGGAGCCGATGCACACCGTTCGCTTGTCGTATCTCCTCGGCGTGCGATGCGACACCCGGTGGAAGTCCAAGCGGTTTCTCCAATGCTTGTAGTGATCCAGGAAGTTGTAAGCTTGAAAGTAGCTCGTGGACCTTCTGGGTAAGATTTTCCAGTTCTGTAATAATGTTGTTGTTCACCAGCCGATCCCTCCTGTCAGCATAGATCGATGCTGCCACATGAACACTGTAGGGAACCAATTTCGCAAACAACGGCTTGCCCAACTCGCCATGATCACCTAGCATTTCCTGCGAGTTGCTGACCTCTTTTGGAACTCGTGAAGCAACCATACTCGCTCTGTCCAAAGGCCTCAATTCCGCCTTAGGAGGTTCAGGAATCAGGTAGATAGTGTCGTTGTCCTTTTCCGATCGTTTCAGATCTTCGCTGACCCTTGCCTTAAGTCCGTTGAGATCAGCCAACACTGACTTGTTGATATATCTGCCTTCCTTCAAAGCTTCGTTCACGCAGTTCATGCTGTCCCTCAACCGAGCAACTTCTTCACCATACTTTCTCTTTTCTAAGCAGTCACAGGCGGCTCTGTATTGTGCAGCAGCAGCAAAGTGATGGTGCTTCGCATTGACATGGTGTATCCACTCGGAGCTGATACTGTCACTCTTGAGCGCCCAGTCACCCGCATCGGAGTACAGATCGCTGACTTTGGCGGCAAGCTTCGAGATGGAGGCATCTTTCAGCCCATCCTTGACTGCCTTCTGCCAGAAGCACTCCTGAGCTTGCGCTAGCATCAGCGATTCCACACTCTCAAGTGTCAAGGTATCCATATCTTCTGGTGGGCTGCTCCTGAGTTCCGGGATGATGTCTGTCTTGAGGTAGCTGAGTACACCTGCCGAGAAGCAGAAGTTCGAAGCTGCAGACTTCAGGCCTTCTGAAGTTGCTCGGTTTGATGAGAGTGCGATCTGCGAGTACATGGCGGCAAGGTTGAAGAGGACATTTGCGAGCTCGAATCGGAGGTTGTTCTCGGTGTGAGCGTGTGTAGTGTGATAGCCAAGGGCAGGGTACCAGGTGAAGTCTGCTCCGATCTACTTCATAAATGACTGCTAGTTAGTGATACTATTCTTCTAGCTTAGACATCCAGAAAGTGGCTGTACGTACATCAACAGGGAACTTCCCTCCCATCCAGACTAGCTGTGCAGCATAAGCCTGGAGTTTGCGTGTGCCACTCGCATGTGGCTCGAGAGAGGTGACAGCATCTTTGCGCAGTTGGTCGATGATCTCCAAGTCGCGTGCGAAGGTGTCTGGGTGCTGATCGTATTTTGTGGAAATGTAGGACTTGATTGCATCGGAGAGCAGCAAGTTGTGAGTCCGGCGAAAGGGAATAGGCAAGATGTTGCTATTGCCCGACATGCTTACAGGCTATGTCGGTGGTATAGACCACACGATATGAAAGAAAGAGAGGTGGCAGACAGTGTGATGAACAGAAACACCTTCACAACTGGTGTGAAGTCATCGTGGCACTCTTGGTGGGCTGGCCCTGGAGTGTGGCGTTCTTATGTGGCGTATGGCGGGGGCTCGACGAGGCTGATGGCTTGCGCTCTTTCGGCGCGGGGCACGCACGCCATCTCGGCCATTCAACTCGAGACACACGACTTGGCCCAAACCAGCGAAACTTGCTCAGCGGTAGGAGGTGCCTAGGAGGTATGGCAACGGTCTGGTCCACAGCACATAGCGGTGTCGCATGTGTCTCGCGACGGCCTGGCCTGTAGGGTATAAAGCACAAGTAGAGCCGCACAAAGAACGGCCATCGTAGTCCTCACCTAGTAGTCCCTGCCGATCCACTCCTCGCTTGTGAACACGAGACATCTGCCTGTACACTGTTGCTTCACTTCCCTCTCGATTACCAAGCACTACAAATACACAACTACACCACCACTACCATCTTCGCTCTCCACCGCTACCACACACCAACCTCACAACCCAACCAACCCCTCCACACCCTCCAAAATGGCCGAGCACAACTACAAGTTCAACATCACCATGACCTGCGGCGGCTGCTCCGGCGCCGTGGAGCGCGTGCTGAAGAAGCTCGATGGTGCGTCGTCCTCATGCTCACAAACCTCTCTGTTTATGTATTCTCACGAGCATGATACTAACGAAATTCCCTCACAGGCGTCAAAGAATTCGACGTCTCCCTCGACTCCCAGACCGCGACCATCAAAACCGACGACAGCGTCGACTACTCCACCGTCCTCGAGAAGATCAAGAAGACTGGCAAGGCTGTCAACTCGGGCGAGGTTGATGGTGTTGCGCAGGCTGTGTAAGGAAAGAGGAAAAGGGCAAGAGGTCGCTGTAGCAAAGCTGCAAGGCAGCTACAGTAGAGTACAGCCGCACCGGACACGGAGTTCTTATAAGGCGTTTTGGGCATACCAGAATCTACATTTTTGATGATGAGGAGCTGAAGCACATGTTGCTGTTCGTTTTATGCGTTCGTTCATTCTACTAGATCATAAGAAAGGGGACATTATCTACAACAAGGCCTCACCACACAATCTCCTCACAGCGCACAGCGCGGGCAGGTAAGAGACGACACTCAAAACCTCGCCTCGACCTTATCATGCACGTCTCCAAGCGCCCACTCATTCCGCGCCTTCTTCGATCTCACAGCATCAACCTGCGCGCGAGTGAACCCCTTAGCCTCCACAGCCGGGTTATAACCCAGCCCATTCCTCTTCCCAACTTCCTCCGAACTAACCGCCTCATTCTCCTTGCCATCAGCACGCTTATAAACACTCACAACGACCGCCCCACCAAGTCCCAAATTATGCTGCAACGCAGCCGCAGTCCCTTTAACCAACCGATTATTAGCCCATCCACGCAAATGCCACACCAGCTCCGCGCACTGCGCTATCCCCGACGCGCCGAGCGGGTGACCCTTCGAAATCAGACCGCCAGAAGGGTTGACGACCATTTTGCCGCCGTACGTGATATCACCCGCGCGCACCATTTCGTGCGCTTTGCCTTTCTCACTGAGCCCAAGGGCGTCGATGACGATCATCTCGTTGGCGGAAAAGCAGTCGTGCACTTCGGCGACTTTGATGTCTGAGACGGACACGCCGGCTTCGGAGAGAGCGATTTTGGCCGCGTGCTCGTTCATGCCGTAGCCCATGAGGTCGATGGCGGAGCGGGAGAAGACGCTCTCGGTGTCTGTGGCCAGGACTTGGCCGGCGATCAGGATGGCTTGGTCTTTCAGGTGAGGGCGCGCGTCGAGGAAAGCTTGCGAGACGAGGACTGCGGCTGCGCCGCCGTCGGAGGTCGGGCAGCATTGCAGTTTTGTGAGGGGTTCGTGGATCATAGGGGATTTCATGATTTGCTCGAGCGTGTACTCGTCCTGGAACTGCGAGTAAGGGTTGCGCTTCGAGTGCTCGTGGTTCACGCGCGCGATCTCAGCGAAGTCTTCGTTCTTCGCGCCGTACTTCTCCATGTACTCGCGGCCAGCATTGCCGAACATCTGCGCGGCGCCAGGAGCGTTGGTGATGCCGCGGGTGGCTTTCATCATCTCGCCGAAAGTGCCGGTCGGGTTCGCGCGGTCTTGGAAGTAAGATTGCAGAGATCCAGGGTTCATCTTCTCAAAGCCAACGACAAGAACGGCGTCCGCCTGTCCGCCAGCAATCATGTTCCTGCCCAAGAATAGACCCGTCGAGCCAGTGGAGCAGTTGTTGTTGACGTTCCAGATGGGGATGGAAGTCTGGCCAAACTGGTAGAAGACGCGCTGACCACAAGTGGAGTCGCCGTAGCAATAGCAGGCGACGCCCATGTCGATGTCGTCGTAGTTGACTTGGGCGTCTAGCATGGCTTTGACGCCGGCTTCGAAGCCGAGTTCGGTGTAGTCGACTTTGCCGCGAGGTTTGATGAACTTTGTCATGCCTACGCCGAGGACGTAGACGGGATCTTTGGTTTTGGGCGCCATGGTTGATATGAATGTGATGTTTATGATGTTCGTGAGCTGGTGATGGCTGATGTGGTGGCGATAAGGTGGTTGTCTTGGAACAGTGCCAGACAAGACGAGGGTTGGAACACTTCACTTCACGGATGACCCGGGGAACTATCAACAAGGAAGTGTGATGAGCGAGTTAACACTGCTCTAGTAGCTGAAGTCGTACGTGAGGTTGATATTCCCTAGTACAGCCATGTATCCGGGGATAAAGTTAAAGGCGGGGACGCCCTATAAGCGAGCATGAAGCGAGTGGGTCCAAGGAGTGAAGTGACAGGGAAAGCAGAAGAAGCCTCGGCCCACGGCCCAGTTTGAAAGCAACCTCGGGCGGCTTAGCGACATCCTCATCCTCAGTCATGATCTTGACAGCACGAGTAATGTCAAGATAAGATCGGTTATAGCGTTGCTGGAAACTCTGGGACTCCCTTTTCAGACAAGTCTAATCGATAGACAGATGTGCACTTCTTTTCATTGGTGTGGAATTGTTTGTTGTCAGGATCTCCGCGCACAGATGCATGAATATATACATCTACGATCGGGGGAAACGTATAATGAGCAGACGAAATTGAGG
>Ga0224744_1110_pt1 | contig 13755 bp, 16 predicted proteins | sample LIM_E_Vancomycin_FD_161636 | JGI IMG/M metagenome (GOLD analysis project Ga0224744, IMG submission 161636) | Enriched cells from gastrointestinal tract of the lab mouse from Pacific Northwest National Laboratory (PNNL), Richland, Washington... | ecosystem: Host-associated > Mammals > Digestive... | reverse complement strand
ACCCATCTGAGTAGTCATTGGAGCCATCATTGATTATAGTTGCATTGACTATGATAGTGACAAGCAGAGAGATGACATTGACGACGAGGCAGGTGAGCACCATGAAAGCCGGGCTGCCAGAACCCGTGCCCCACGCCTGGTGCGTTCTGCGGGACTCCCATGCGCGGATGTTCATGTTTGCGGAGGTGTTAGATCGGGTCGGCGCAAAGCTGTCGATGAGTCTGGCGTACAAGTAAAGCAGTAAGGGCTCACTGATCTCAGAATGTCTCGACAAGTTTCTTTTGAACCAGAGCAGCTTGCGAAAAGAACCTGTTAGCTCTGCACTGCCTTCCTTGAAGGATTCGCAGAGCGGTGCTGTGCTTGAAACGCTGTCCCGTGACCTGTGTCGCCCTTGCAGAAAGAGGGCAACAAAGAACGTCGATCAAATCCGCCAAGTGTCGCGGCTGACGAAATACGACATGCTGCGCCCAATGAAGAGTCGATCATATCCGCACGCAGTGGTGAAGTGAATCTTGCTTGTGTTTCTATTAGTGCATACGCCCTGCCCATTGGTAGTCAACACGAGGCAGAATTAGGCACGATTCCCCGATTGGCTGGTTAACGAGGCAGTTCGTGTAGGTGGGCCGGCCGATGTCCACTTTGCTAGGCAACACTATAAAACAAAACCTCCATATCTGGAAGCAGCCACTCAGCCGTATCGTTCATACCGTGCGACACATTGGCTAAAGGTGCATGTGGCTTGCCAGTTCAGGATTCGGTATACCTGATTGGCATTATTATTGCTGGTGTAACGAGAACAAGAACTGGAGAGGAGAGCTCAAGGGCCAAGAACAATGCGATCAGCAATCGGACCACGGGCCGCTCCTTTGATGCCTCAGTAGTCGACATTACTCGCGAAGGCCTGCTATTAATAGGGGGTTTGTCTTCCACAGAAACCAAACCAACCAAAGCTCAACTACCACCGTTCAAGGCATTAGGAAATAATGCTCAAACTGAAGAGTTGAGAATCATGAGATCTTATCAATTAAATATGAAAAAGCTGCAGAACTCCAATCCAATAATTCTCTACACTGGTTGCTTTCCGTATGAAGCAGTTGTACGCGGTACCGCCAGTCATAAGCGATAACGAAAACCGGCCTCGGATATAAGCATATTGACCTACATTAGCTAGCCGTACGATGTGAACACGCAATATCATGACTCCTAGAGTTTCCTGTCGCATTGTTACAAGAAGAGTTGAGTCTCTACAATACCCCGCCACTCAGCTTCTCCTTCTCCGTCCGTTGCGTGAAACACTCACCTATTCTTAACCCTGTACGACAATGTCAACACCTCTAACTTCAACGGCCGACGCTCTCAAGCTGTGGCCTCAAGACAGCAATGAGCTCATCACCGGAAAGCACGTCGTCCTCGAGCCCTTAAAAGAGCACCACGCCGCCTCTCTCTTCCCCAGCGTAGGAGGCGAAGCCCACGCCTACCTCTGGGACTGGATGCCCAGCGAACCTTTCTACGATCTGGCCGACTTCCAGTCCTACATCAAGCGCTGCGCAGAATCCAAAGACGTCTGCTTCTGGGCCGTAAAAGATCGCAAAACCGACCAAGTCGTCGGCCACACTTCTTTCCTGCGCATTGACCCCGCGAACGCTTCTGTCGAGATCGGGCACATCATGTATGCGCCGTCACTCCAGAAGACTACGGCTGCCACAGAGATCTGGTATTTGTTGGCAGATCGGGCTTTTGCTTCTGGGTTCCGGAGACTGGAGTGGAAATGCAATGCTGCAAACGAGCCTTCGCGCCGGGCAGCGCTGAGGTTTGGGCATGTTTATGAGGGTCTGTTCCGTCAGCACATGATTGTGAAGGGCAAGAACCGAGACACGGCGTGGTTCTCGATCATAGATGGCGAGTGGCCGCATGTGCAACAGGCTATTCTGGAGTGGATGGACGACAGCAATTTTGACGAGAATGGAAAGCAGAAGTCGCGATTGGAGGCATTTCGCTCTCTGAGCGCGTCGGCTTGATAGAACTGTAGTGGTGCCATGCGATCTGCGCTCCTGGCTTACCACGGGTCATTGTTACCATGCTGATGGAGCGGCGTCTTCACCAAGTTTACCTCTAGTGCAGGGGCTTGTGTCGAGATAGATTGAACAAGGAAGTCATTTTCTATAGATGGTAAAGAGGTCTTAATAGTCCAAAGCTATGTTGTCATACACAAGTGAAAAGAAAGCCAATGAACTATGAACTCGCACATCTTGTCATACCTGCCTATCCCAAATTGAACCTCTATGCCAACACCAAAGAGACGAATACAAGCAAACTCGAGAAATCTCCGTCATCGGGCAAGATCGCTGGCCGACTTAGGTAGCGTTCCAGCGGGCGCATCCTCAACCAGAACAAAATTGAGCGCTGCAAAAATGATTTGACAACACGCGAAGTTAAGCATGAGAGTCCTGCGCCAGAACTCCGGAGCTGTGCTGAGTAAAGGGTTGATACGCTCCATCAGCTCATCAGGAACGGCCCCTTTGCGCGCCCTTGCTGGGATCCCTGTCAAGCAACCTTGCCGTAACGCTTCGGGTAGATAAGCGAGGAGATCTTCAAGTAGCACGACCAGGCAGAGCATGTTTACGACGATGCTGAGTGCTCCGAGAGGTACAAACAGAGCATGTCTCCATTTCGCAATGGAGTCTGCATCCGTAGGCATGCCGGCCACAAGGAAGAGGACAAAGCCAACGTTGAGCGTAACGAAGTATTGCTTTTGGTCCCAGTTGCTCAACGACCAGTACTCGTAGAACCTATCTTTACACACAGCGGACAGGGAGATGGCTACGGCGATCGAACTGCCAATGGCAGTGTTCATCCACCTGCTGTCTTCTGCTGTGAATCGAGGGAGTGTCGAGAATGCGTCGAATACCTGGATCCACAGGGCGAACTGACAGACATAGGCAGCGCACCATGTCAGGTCTGAGAGTTGTAGTAAGCGTTTGGCCGAGCTGGTCTCCTGTAGAAGGAAATCGCTGACGTCCGCTTGGGCGAGGTCCGTCTCGGCGGCCATCCGCATGATGCCAGAAATCACGGGCGCAGCTGTGTATAATGAGGCCCATATGATGGTCCTGACGTCGACACCGTTTGCCATGAAGATAGCCAAAGCGCCGAGAATGGCTGGGATGTTTCGACCATGAGCCCATACATCTCCAGGCGAGGCAGCCGGCCAGCGTAATGTCGCCGAGTGTTCCGTACGTAAAGCGTGCAAGACCATCTAAAGCCTTTGCGATGCCAAAAGCCGTATAGGAGAGTCACCAGAGCAACTAGGATGTCGGCCGCGCAGATCAACGGAGATGTCCTTGCGAGAGAAAGAGATCCCGGACATGGGAACTCATCCGCCCCGGACCGCTGTTGGATAGTGTTGAAAGCCAAGCCTCCCAGAGCAAGAAAGACTTTTGTACCTGAAAGCGTGAATACCTCAGGTGTTCCAGTTTGACTTGCAGGTGGATGAGGTGGCGCGGTCCAGTTCGATACTGCAGAGCCATTGGCGAGGTCCATGCTGTTGGTGATCGGCAACTCTGCAAAGAAGATCAGAGGCCTGCCGGTGAGTATGGAGGTCGGTGTACTGACGCTTTCGGAGAATTGATGGATGAGGTGTGAATGTGTGAGTAGCTTCAAAAAAGAGGACTGTCACCTGGGTGCTTCGGAAGCTACATTTAATGGATTGCTGAACCTGTCTCTGGCTGCAAGGGCGACCAGTATAATTGGGCGGTGACGACACCGCGTTCTGAAAGAGGCGATGCTTCTCGTTACCAGAGTTCAAGGTTGTCTCTATTGCAATGAGCCACCACGATGGACAATGCGTCTGCACCGACGTTAGGACACTCTGGAAACCTCCAGAGGCCACTCCACATACGTTCAGGCGCAAAACTCAACTGCAGAAATCTCGCCTACGGCATGGAGTCATAGTTGAGAATGGGTAGTAAAAAAACAAACGGTATAGGCCCCTGACGTGCCATGGTGGTGGCTCAGTGCACTCCACGGGAAGCAAAGCGCCACGCGATTAAGAATAGTCAGCCTTGTGTTACGTCGGTGGAGCAACGAACCGTTCGACACCAACAAGCAGACATGTAAGTCGACCAATGGCTCTTGTGCTCACAGGCGTGGCGTAAACTATTTCGCCATGTCAGGAGGTAATTTGGCGGAGATGTAGTTAGAGGTAGGAGGCAGGTAGGTTCAGGCGCGCTCGCTTGGTCCCTTGGTCGACCTCCGCCGAAGCTGGCGGGCACCAGACTTCCTCCCCACATCGAAAGAAGATCGCACTCTTGCGACTCAGAGAAGCCTACCTATCTACACACTGAGGATTAGACACGCATTACCATGGGACCCGACGAAGAGGGTAAAGCTCTGGCGACGCCAGAATACTGGGACAGCCGATATGCGCAGTCAAATGGGGAGGATCCCACCCACGAATGGTTCAGAAGCTTCGAAGCGCTTGAGCCTTTTTTCAAAGAGCACCTGTTCGCTACAAAACCGGCGGAGAAGGAGCCTAAGATTGTCCATCTGGGCACTGGCGATAGCGTACAATCTCCCTGAAGCAATCGCGACAGATCACGGCCATGAGCTGACCCACCCGCTCTCACCAGACCATCCCCGCCGACCTCGCCGCCCGCGGCTACACGAACCAGCTCTGTCTAGACTTCTCCAACACCGCTCTCGAGCTTATGCGAACGCGACATGCGGAAGAGAAGGGCATAGAATGGCGCTGGGCAGACGTCCGCGACATGAACGAGGTAGCCTCCGACTCGGTCGACGTGGCTTTCGACAAAGGCACACTCGATGCGATGATTCACGGTAGTCCCTGGTCACCTCCGGACCAAGTCTTGAGTGACACGAGTCGCTACATGCGAGAGGTAGGTCGTGCCTCTGTACGTCTCTTTGCTTTTCCTTGTCAAAGTCTTACTTTTTCGTGATGAACGGTAGGTCCACCGCGTTCTCAAGCCCGACGGCATCTTTTTGTACGTCACGTTCAGACAGCCGCACTTTATAAAACCGCTGTTGCAGGTTGGAGAGGAGGAGCTGTGGAATTTGGAGATGAAGACACTTGGAGGCGGAGAGAGTTCTTTCGACTACTTCGCCTTCATTTTGAGGAGGAAGTAGAAGGCCGCACGTAAGCGGTTTTGCGTGCACATAACGTCTGCAATTCGTACGATGACCACCATGATTCGTGTGGCGCATGTTTTGCCGCCTTAAAATCAGCTCTGTTACTAATACACATATCTGAAGTGCGGAATCTCCTTGTCCGTGGCATCCGTCAGATCCGATGCTCTAATCTGGTCTTCCGTGATGTCCGAAACAACCCCCGTCTTCTTGTCACGCCTTCTGTTCTCCCAGATCAAGTAGATACGAAGAATTACACTCAAGAACAAAGCAGCTGCGAAACAGATGATCATAGAAAGGAATCCTGATGGATAGCTTGGTGCTTCGTCCTCAAAGAAGAGCTGAGGGCCGATGATGTTTCCGAGACAGTAACTAATGAACACCTGGCGAGTTGTGTCAGATAACCACTTTCTAGAGGTGTGGTTGGGATCACCGGGACTCCCGTCCAGACTCACCATGGCATTCGCAGTATTCTTCTTCGTAAAGCCGCCAACATTGCTGCTAGAGATGCTCAATACCAACGGGAAGTTCGCAGAATACGCGATGCAAAAGCAGTACCCGACGAAGCGCGCCCAGATGTTGGCGGCATCTATCTCGCGGACCATAATCGATCCCGTCAGCGAGATGGCAAGGTTCAAAGCCATGAAGTAGGTGCGCGCGTTCGTCAGGTAAGTGCTATCGACTGTGCCAACAATGACAAAGACCGCCTGGAAAGCGACACTAATCATTTGGACAAGCAGTGTGTTTAAAGTCGTGAAGCCGAAGCCCTTGATGACGATACTGCCAAACTGCGAATCGTTAGCCTTCGTACCTTGTGACCGGAATCATGAAGCCTACCCCGTGGACGCCACCATTAGCGATCTGTTGGGACAACTGGACAGCGACGAGGAGCCAGATCTTAATGTCAGTAAGCGCCTCGAAAGACTGGCTCCACTTCCATGTGTCGTTTCGGATGCCGGTCATATTCTCCCTCACGCGGTCGACCGCTTTCACGCGATCCTCTTGCTTGAGGAACCTCGCATTTGCAGGCGTATCCGGGAGAAAGAGATAAATGAACCCCGACCAAGCGACTGTGATGGCACCGAAGACCAGGAAGACCGCCTTCCAAGGTGCAATACTCTGCACATGACCCACGGCGTAGGCCAAGATTCCGCCAAAGATACCAGCAATCACATTTCCCATGAACCAAGCTCCATGGCGTAGTGGCTGCTCGGAACGCTTGTACCACATGGCAACAATGACGGTCAGGCCTGGGCCGATGGCTGCTTCGGTGGCTCCAAGGAAGAATCTAATGGCCAGGAGTCCTTGGGCATTGAAGCATGTTGCGGTCAACATGAGGATGGCGCCCCAGACGAGTCTATGATAGGGTCAGCTCAGCGCTGGAAGATCCATCGATGCTTCTCAACATACACTGAAAGTGCGATCGTCTTCCCGACCGGCAGCCTGACCAGCAGCCAGGCTACGGGGTAGGAAGCGACGAGATATCCGAAGTAGTAGATCCCGCTGGACCACGAGTACTGGGATCCAGTCATGGAAAGATCAGATCTCAGGCCCATGATGGCTGTGTAGCCCAGCGCACTCTTGTCGAGGAATTGGAAGAGGTAACTTAGACTCATGACAGGAAGTAGACTGTCCGCTGTTAGATCACTGATCATGTCTTCGCAGATGATTACCGACTCACCTGAGATCAATCTTCCTGAGTATGCGGCGATCTTCTTCAGCAGACAAGGCTTCACCAGTCGAGAGTACCTCGCCTGTCTCGTAAGTGTCATGGTGCTTTTGCAGATCATCTTGAGATGGCGGCATCTTGCGGTCGTCGGACACTTTGGATTTGGAGGGCATCGGGGTAGAGTACATGAGATGTTGAGTAGGAGCGTGGACCACATTTCACCTCGATATTGGTGCAAGCTGTTATATAGGGCGTATGTATCTTCGACTTGGCAACATGGAAGTGCTGCTGTGGTAGCGATAAGCTCGTATCATGTCGCTGCGATATCGAAACATCCACATCCTTGTTGATGTGCGGGGAAGTATTGGAGCAGATGCGGATGATACCGTGGTCATGAAAGTATGGATGTTAGTACGCACAGTAGTATGCGGATAAGCGATGGCGCCAAGATATTAGTATAAGCGCTGCGTACAAATAAGCGCTCTCAAAGGCTGATTGATTGATATGTGGGAGAGCATCGATTAAGGAAGACTGGACGGAAACTCTCATTGTGAAAATCAGATACTGCGGCATCTCGGCTTATGGCATTCGCAAAAGTGTTGCTCACCGGAACCAGAGGGGATTTGGACATTGGTTTAAAATGATTTTGTAGATTCAAGCGAGGACAAACAGCTCTAGCTTCTCCATTTGATCCCTCAAGTCTAGCCTCTTCCCAATCTGCTGCTGTCGCGGAACAGTGTTAACCAAGAAGCGATGAGCACGCTCGTAATTCTTGCCGTATTTGCCAAAAGCATCAAAGCGATCAAGGATCCAGTCTCTATGAAGCATGTCATCGGTTTCCAGAACGGCGAGAAAGAGAGGCCATGCTACCCTTGTCAAAGCCTCATCACCACCATGCTTGTAGCTTTGGTATGCAAGATTCATGATACTCTTTAAAGCAGAACGCTGCTGTCCACCCAAAGGCTCTTTGAACGCTGTTATACGCATGAAGTCAAGCACTACCGCATGATAAAATGGCACAATCGCACGTATATTAGCGACAAGCCGATGACTATTGTCGGTCGCCATTGACAACTCGTTCGCAACGTCAATCAGCTCGCGGAACAGCTCGCCTACTTCTTTTATCGAGTTCCAGATCATTGCCGTCTTAGTAGTCGCTTCTTTGGAGCTGCTACGACAGAGTGTCGCCAGTTGCGCGATCATGAAACGTAAAATTGCACATTGTCCTAAGAGTGCATAGATGTTTCGGTTTTCGACATCGTCCAGAAGCTCGCTCTGCGGATATGCATCGCCCCACGTTATTCGATATAGCGGGTTCGAGTAGCGGTGAAGTGCAGCGAATGCCTTGACGGGGTCTTGCTTTGATGCTTCACCATCTCCAATATTCGAGAATAGCAGACTGAAGATCGCCGCATTAACCTGTCCTCCGACCCCAGAAGATGCTGCCGCGGCGTCCATTAGTGCAATCCACACTAGCATACGGGCTGCATATATTGACATATGCGTTTGTTCGCTTCCTGTGTGTGTCTCTTTGCTCACAAGAGATTTCTGTGTGTCGTTCGTCGAGCCGTCTGGAAGCTCGAGCAGCTTTCCGCCACGAAGCTGTAGAAAGGATGCCACTCCTTGGAGGTGGCTCGAGTATGCTTTACACTTAGCATCGCCAAATTGTTGCTCATAGAGTATCATCAACCAAAGCGTAGTGAGTAGCTTGTCAAGGTTGTCAGTCGTATCGGTGCGCGCCAGACCGTCGGACAGTATTCGGAGCGCGGAAGAGTAATGCATGACAGACTGTTGTTCAGAGCTTACAACAGGCTCATTACGCTGTGAGTTCATCTCCTGCAGTCCGAGAGCCAAGACCATATGCATGACCATCGGGTCATCTTGAGCAATATTGAACATCAATGAGATGAGCGAGTAGCCTGGATGCTTCGTGTGATGGAGCCTGGCGAACTCTGTGCGGAAGTACCGGATTGCCTCGTGATCAACCTTGGTGAGACTCAAGGAGCAATGTGAAACTGAGGATGATGATGGCTGCAGCTTCGTGAGAGGAGCACATGGACCGATTGACGAAGGTGCCACTACATCACTATTTCCCGGTGCGCGAGTCTGTGCTAGAGCCTTGTTGCCCTGCGCCCTGCGTCTTTCGGCGAGTGTTGGACGTGAGGTGTAGTCGCAGAGCAATTCCAAACGAGAACAGCGACCACAACTCGGCCGTTGCTGATCACAACGCTTCTTCGCCGACTTGCTGCGACATGTCCAACATCCGGACCGGGATCTCGACCCAGCCATCTGATCGTGTGTACCGCTTTCCGGCCGACCGGAGCCTCAATTTATGATCACAAGGCCATTCCTGCTGGTGCAAGTCAATAATGTTGAACATTGGAGAAAGGCGCAGATGGCAAAGATCATGTTGCAGATAAGCGCTGCTGGCCTTCTGAGGATGGAGAGAACAAGCGATCTCGGCGATGGCTCCGTGACAAACAAGCTCATAAATAGCCGACGAGCGCTTATTCCTATCTCACATCCTTCCACATCATCACACTATCATCGCTAGAATGTGTACACATGACAAAGTTTATCGAAACCACGTACGTAAGTCGGTTGGAGGGCGATCATGTCGTCCAGAGCGCTGGACTGGCGATATACATACTTCTGCCATGTAGTTACACGTATGGTCTTTGTTCTACATCGATTCCATTCTTCAAACCCTAGCAACGCGCCCTCTTTCGTCCACTACGATGCATTCGCAGGAAAGCGTCACAACAGATCAGCCCATGTCTGGCTTTTACTCGACCGACAAGAATAATTCGGCCGTTGAGGCAGCGCCCGATGGAAAAGAGAACTCGTGTTTGGAAGAAGCTCGTAACACAGTCATCTCTACCATCGACGCATCACACGATGAGCTACATACCATCAACAAGGAGCTTCATTCCAATCCCGAGACTGCGTATCAGGAGCACTTCGCCCATGAAACAATTACCGCATACCTCTCCTCACGCGGCTTCAGCGTGAAGAAGCACACATACGGTCTTGACACTAGCTTCGAAGCCGAGATTGGGACTGGCGGCCGTCTTGTCATCATCTGTGCGGAGTATGATGCTCTACCTCAGATTGGGCATGCATGTGGCCATAACTTGATCGCTACATCGTCCATCGCAACCTTCCTGGCGGCAGCCGAGGCGATGAAGAAACATGGCATTGATGGCCGTCTGCGGATTCTTGGTACTCCAGCAGAAGAAGGTGGCGGAGGCAAAGCGAAGTTGATTGATGCTGGTGCAATTCCCCAAGACACTGCGGCGGCCATCATGGCACACCCAGTATCTGCCCATCAGATCTTGAGCGATCCTACTGCCTACGATGGTCTTGCCGGTTTCAAACTTATTGCTAGTCATAAGTTGTAAGTGTAAAGAAAATGGTCTAACGTATTACGTGGGAATGTTTGCTAACATTTGTCTCCCATCAGCCGCACTGAGTTCCGTGGAAAACCAGCACACGCGGCTGGTGAGCCATGGAACGGGATCAATGCCCTCGACGCTGCTGTTGCAGCATACAACAATGTCGGGCTACTCCGACAGCAGATGGAGCCCGACGAGCGGGTACACGCAGTCATCGAAGCTGGCGGGACGGTACCCAATGTCATCACAGACTACACCAGAATGAATTGGAACGTGCGAAGCCCTACCATTGAGAGGGCTGACAAGTTACTTGCACGCGTGAACAACTGTCTAGAGGGCGCGGCTAAGGCTTCAGGGTGTAGTTTGACGTATATCAGGTAATTGGCGTCCGTTCCGGCGAGATATGACAGGAGCTGACACGTATCAGCTCACCTACATACCTCAACCTACGCGCCAACAACACTCTCTGCGAAACTTACGCAAAGGACATGGGCACATTTGGGTCACGAGTGCAGATCAAGCAAGAGAAGCCCATGAACGCATCAACAGACATGGGCAATGTCTCCCACCTTGTCCCCAGCTTCCACGGAGCTTTCATCATCCCGGCTGGTCCGGAAATCTCTGCCCACAATCCAGGCTTCGCAGCATGCGCAGGAACAGACGAGGCGCACGTGGCAGCGTTGACGTGTGCTAAGGGAATGGCAATGCTTGCTCTACGCATTCTCGTGGACGATGATCTCGCTCGACGGGCAAGGGAAGACTTCGAGGTGCGCGATGAGTGATACTCTCCGTTTGCTCAAAAGCATCAGAGGGCTGAGTAAGTAACAATCGTACTTGCCATTGAATAGCTGCAAGTAAGCTTCTGCACCTCAGTATACTCACAAATGCCTGCTTTGCCTTCCTCGACACCACAAATTACATGTCGATCTCACAACTGCACTCCCCTCGTGCTCAAAAACTCCCTGTACTTCGGCGCACATCTCCTGCGCCACGCCTTGCCCCAAACACCCATCGGCACCGCGGCAGCCATGCTCAACATCACCATGACACCGTAGAAAGTAAAAACGGGGCCAAAACTAGTAGCGTCGATGAAATACTGCAAAGACTGCGTGATGGCGAAATTGATGCACGAGGAGCAGATGGCGAGGATAACGACGATTTCGCCGGAGATCTGTCAGACTCGTTAGTTTCGAGATCCTATGAGCCTTGAATTGAATTGAGCTTACACCAGGGAAGCAGTCCATAGCATAAGCCGTGGCAATACTGCAAGCGCTGACTTGGTGTGCGATCATGGCGCCGAGGCCGATGGCTATGGCGATCCAGGGGAGTCCGGCATTTGCGGCCCAGCCGTAGAGCAGGTAGCCTACACCGGCGTAGATGAAAGAGATACAGAGTGTCCAGAGTCGCATCTCGGGTTCTTTGACACCGCCGTTGCGGCGAGCGAAGAAGACGACGATGGTGTCTGCGAAGACGCCGGTGAAGTAGCCAAAGATGCTTCCGACAAGGGCGGAGAGAAACATCAGACCAGTAGCGGTCGTTGAGAAATTATACGGTTCGTTGGTCATGATTTCAGAAACTGTTGAGACATCAGTGCGATGCAGCATGTGCGGAAGGACTTGTAAAGCTTACTTGTGTTGAAGGAGACGATGCCAGCAGTGCAGCCGAAGGCGAAGATGATGCCAGCCTGTGACGTGTTAGTGACCCCGTAGGATAGGCAATGCCAACATGACTTACCAAAACGACATTCGGGAACGCAAAGAGGAAGAAAGGCCTCTTGAAGTACTGCCAATAGGTTGTCTTGTCCTCCGGCTGGTAGCTCCATAGCCTCAACCGCTGCATCAATGTACGTTTCTCGTAGCCAGGGAGCACTTCGCCCACACGCTCCGAAGCAGCAGTATGCGTTGGAGCAAGCGTCTTCTTGCCATCTTCCTCGTCGGCGGGTTTAGCCATGTCGTCAACGACTGCTCCACGCGCCGTATTTGGAAGCTCTTCGGGCTTGTCGAACAGGAAGCGCGGAAACATAGTCTCTTCAAAACCACCGAGTATAAGGAGGAATGTGCCGGCTTCGATGATGGCTGCGACCCAGCCGGACCAGCGCCAGCCGCGAGTATCTGCGATGGCTCCGCCAGTGATGAGCCCGAGACTGTGAGCAGGTCAGTACATTGCATCATGACCTAGAAGCGCGAAGTGACGCGGAACCTACATAGATCCAAGCTGCTGGCCGAAGAGATAGAACGATAGACTGGTGCTACGCTGATGGACAAAGAACATGTCGAAGATGGAAAGCTGGATGACAGCCTGGTACGCACTGGTGCCGACTCCGTTCAGCGCGCAAGACAGGTACCACTGCGCAGCGCCAGTGAACTCGGCCTGCCAAATCATAGATCCGAGCACGAACAGTGTGGTGATGAGCAGTACAGGCCTACGCCCGATTTTCATCGCAAGCGGAATCCAGAAGATGTTGGCAAATCCCTGTGACCACCCCCAATCAGTACGAGTTCACCCCAATCGTCGTCCAGTCAAAGGACTCACAAGAAGGAGGTAGTTCAGCGCACCACCGCCCGCCAAAGCAGTCAAGGGCACATGTGCTTCCCTGCTAATGACAGTACGCGCTGCGCCCAAATTGTTCTCGCCATACGAAAAACCGCAAGCGTAGAGAGCGAGCAAAGTAAGCTGCCAGTATTTCTTGGGCATCGACCATCGCTACGTGTTGGTCAGCATTCGGGCCGCAACTAGAGAAGTTCTGCCGTTCTGACCAGAGGATCTCTTCCACAAGCAGTAGGCTGCGGCAAGAGCACGATGTCCGACTCGCCAGAGCCAGCGTGAGAGACATCGAGGCTGTGGTTAGTGTCGACGAGGTACTCGGTACCAGGTACGTTATCATGGACGTTAGGAGCTGTCATCTTCACAAACTTGAGAGCAAGGAGATGCACAGTCTGAGGAAGGTGAAGAACAAAGTTGCACCGTGCTGATCATGGAGGCGATGTCCCGGTCTTTTGTATGTTCAATTTACCCATGTTGATCTGTTGGCACGTCTTATCGACTGCTGTCGTGTGCCCCATCTTGTTGGTATTTTGCCGCTATCAATCGCCTGTAGCCGTCTGATACCTCTGATAGAGGAGCGGTATGGTATCTGGAATGCGTGATTGACCAGATGTCACCCTAATGGTGCGGGGGTATGAATGGCAGGTCCACGCGCTTTGCGGAGGGTAATATTCGGAGTCTTTGCTGATCCCGGATGAGGTATCGCGTGAAGGCCATGGACGGCCGTTGTTGCTAGTAGAATCGCAAGGATGGGCTACAGAGTGAAGGTCCATGCGAAGGCCCACCTTAGAGAGCGTGTAGCCGCTTTGCCGATGTCAGGTACGTGAAATCAAGCTACAAGCTGCAGGATCACAACCAACAGCGTCGCTGGTGCTTTTCTATTGTTGTGATGTCCTGCCGAGACGATCGATTGTATCTTCTTATCAAGTCATGCAATCATTAAAATCCTAGGCCAAGCTAATATTGCGACTCACAGGTGCCACAAACCGATCCCAGTCGTCCTCCAGC
>Ga0224744_1003_pt1 | contig 13767 bp, 9 predicted proteins | sample LIM_E_Vancomycin_FD_161636 | JGI IMG/M metagenome (GOLD analysis project Ga0224744, IMG submission 161636) | Enriched cells from gastrointestinal tract of the lab mouse from Pacific Northwest National Laboratory (PNNL), Richland, Washington... | ecosystem: Host-associated > Mammals > Digestive... | reverse complement strand
GTCCACCAACAAAAGTTCTAACAACATGCAATATTCTACATGGTGGTTAAAAGATGTTTCTTATTTGCGTTTGAAAAATCTTGAAGTAGGCTATACTTTCCCAAAAAAATGGCAGAAAGCGGCGATGATGCGTGACGCACGTATTTTCTTCAGAGGAAGCAATCTGTTAACATGGGCTGCATTTGATATGTGGGACCCGGAAATCAATTCCAGTGACGGAATGAAATATCCTTTAATGAAGGTATATTCATTTGGTTTTCAAGTAACATTTTAATCTTACGTACAATGAAAAAATATACATATAAAAAATATATCCAAACAATGATGCTGGCTGTTGCCGTCATCCCGTTTTTCTCTTCTTGCGATTACTTGGATAAAGAACCGGATGATATGCTGACTATAGATGCTGTATTTGACAATGCAGATTATACAAAGCAATGGTTGGCAGGTGTTTATAATCTTGTACCCGATCCCTTGTGGGAATACATGAATTTTGCCGGATATGGCTATTACATGATGAGTGATGAGACACAAATGGCTTCGTCACTGGGACAGTTTGGTTGGGGAAATCTGATGAATGTACAACAAGGAAGTTGGACACCTACACAAATTATTCCAGGAAAAAATCTGTGGAAAGAGACCTATCAAAAAGTGCGTTCAGGACTTATTTTCCTGGAAAGAGTAAAAGAGATTCCAGACCAGAGACAAACAGTCGAACTAGTAGAACGATATAAGAATGAAGTTCGGTTCCTAATTGCTTACTATTACTCAAGAATGCTGGAGGTGTACGGACCGTTCCCATTGATTACTTCATTAATGGACGTAAATGATTCGGGTGAGGTACTGAAAAAAGAGCGCACTCCCTATGATGAAATCGTAAACTACTTGGACAATGAATTTATGGAACTTTCCAAGATACTACCTTCTTCCTATGATAATGTAAACATCGGACGTCCCACTTCCGGTGCATGTCTGGCATTGCGCGCCCGTATGCTAATGTTTGCAGCCAGCCCATTATTTAACGGGAATGAAGATTTCAAGGATGTCGTCAATAAAGACGGAACTCCACTTTTTAGTCAAAGCAAAGATAACAAAAAGTGGGAGAAAGCAGCAGTAGCAGCCAAGTTGGTTATTGATCTTCCTGAATATGATTTGTACAAAGAGTACCTGGAAGACGGTTCCATTGATGCATTAATGTCCTGTACCAATTTATATCTGACTACTACTGAACAGAACCCGGAAATTATAATGGCCTTCCCAGGAAAAACAAGTTCATTATATGAATACCATTTAATGCCTCGCAAATCCGGTTTTGCAGGTTGTATCAGTGCCACACAGAACATCGTGGATGCTTTCTTTATGAAAAATGGCTTAAGCATCGATGAATTAGGTTCAGGATATGTAGAAGAAGGATTCTCTACTGAAGATACATATTATCCTACGAAATATACCTATGGTAGTGCGGATAAGAAAGAAGGATTGGTGACACCGAAAGGTACATATAATATGTACGTTAATCGAGAACCCCGTTTTTATGCCAACATTCGTTTTCATGGCAAATATTGTTCGTTCGATGATGACAAGAGGCAACACAACTTTTTGAACGGAGGGCAAGATGGTAAACCTTCGCATGATAGTCCAATAGCTGGTTATCAAATTAATAAGGCCATTCATCCTGCCACCCGTTCAGGGTCTTATCCTTATAAACCGGGGATCATTGTTCGTTTAGGAGAGATGTATCTGAATTATGCAGAAGCACTAAATGAATATAATCCAGGACATACAGATATTACAAAGTATGTAAATCTAATTCGTGAACGTGCCGGACTGCCTGCTTTAAAATCCGGTTTGTCACAATCGGAAATGCGTGAAGCGATTCACCATGAACGCAGAGTAGAATTTGCATTTGAAGGAGGAATGCGTTATATGGATATCCGTCGTTGGAAAGAAGCGGAAAAAGTTTTTGAAACCCCGATTTCTGGTATGAATACGGATGCTAAAACCAATAATGATTTCTTCAAACGAACAGAAATACAGAAACGAATATTCTTGAAGAAAATGTATTTATGGCCTATTTACCAGACTTACTTGGATAACAATGAAAAAATGGTTCAAAACAAATATTGGTAATAAGAAAATGATTATGAAAATGAACCTCTATTGTATTTTATGTCTATTTCTAACAGTTTTTTCATCAGCTTGTGGTAATGAAAAAATTGATGGAAATAAAACTAAACAGGTGACATTGACTATTACTCCTTCCGACGAGATAATTGTAGAAGGTAAAGGGGGCAGTGTCTCGTTTACTGTCACACCAAGTGACCCTACAGTAGCACTAAAATATGTACCTAGTGTAGAGTGGGTGAAAGCAACTAGCGGCACCAAAGAGACTCTTTGGAACATAGCGACAAATACTTCCAAACTAAGCAGAGAAGGATATATTTATATTCTGGATAACGCTTCATTGGTTCAGTTAGGTAAAATCACTATCATTCAAAAATCGACAGACGGTGAAATTCAGGAGAATCCGACAGTATCGTTTAACGAAGCGGATGTACCGATTTTTATTCCTTTTGCCGGAAACTCGTATATGACTACTCCTCCAGCTTCTTCCGAAATAGACCTCTATACCGGTAAATTCAAGGATACATGGATGGACAAAACAATTGTTAGCAGCACCTACTTCCATGTGGGCGAAACTGGTAATATGAATTTGGCAGTCGTTGGAAGCAATGAAACCGGAAATAGTGTCGTACGCTTCAAGATACGGGACAAAACGTATGATGTTACTATCAGTGGTCCTACTTCTAAAATATACGGTATTGCTACAATTCCGATAAAAAAATCGGGATATATCCGGGTGGATATGCAGGGAGTATCAAGAAGCGGTAAATCTTTCGGTGATGTCACTGGTTTCCGGATAGGTGGACAGGCGACAATGGGCGACAATCATTTTGTAACAGAAGAAAAAATGGCTGAAGATAAGTTGAATTGTTACTTCTTTCGTAGAGGAGCTTCCGTGCATTGGGGGTATACAATGCCCGAAGCTAATGTTGAGTATTTCTATAATGAAGTTTTGGTCACAGAAGAAAATGTCCGAAATAGTTCATACTATATGATGAACGGGTTCTCCGAAGGCTATATGGGTATTCAACAAACGAGTTCCGGTGAGCACACTATTTTGTTCTCTGTCTGGAGCCCTTATTCTACTGACAATCCTAGTGACATACCAGAGGACAAAAGAGTGAAGCTATTACGCAAAGGTAAGAATGTCACTGTCGGAGAGTTTGGAAATGAAGGAAGCGGTGGACAAAGTTGGTTACATTGCGGTTGGAAAGCTGGCACGGTGTACAAAGCGCTTGTTCAGGTGAAACCGGACGGAAACGGAAACACCATTTATACAGCCTATTTTTATGCAGACAATGAATGGAAGCTAATCGCATCTTTCTTACGTCCGGACACAAATACATGGTATAAGGGAGCTCATTCATTCCTAGAGAACTTCGATCCGGTAAACTCAATCTATACCCGTTCCGTACTCTACAAAAACCAGTGGGTACGGCTTGCGTCAGGCGACTGGAAAGAGATTACGACAGCTAAATTCACCTGTGACAATACGGGAATACAGGGTTTGAGATACGACTATTCCGGCTCGGTCGATGAGAAGAATTGTGGTTTCGTTCTAAAGAGTTTCGGCTTCTCGGATGATCATACGGAATATGGAAAGATTTTTACCCGTCCTTCCAGTGGAACAGCTCCAGACATTGACTTTAAGAGATTAGAGAATATTCCATCTGTTGAATAAATAATTCAAAATAATGAAAAAGATAAAATTTATATATGCCACGATGTTGCTTGTCCTCGCATTAGCAATGAATGCATGCGACGATTATTATTCGGTAACTGTCAACGGTGATCCAGGCATTACACCAACAGTATTGATAACACCGGAAGAGAGCATTACTTTGCCGGCCAAAGAAGCAGCAGGAGAAATAGAGATTATATCCAACATGGATAACTCGACAATTTCTTTCCACGTTCCTTCCGATGCAGAAAGATGGTGCAGCGTAACACTCGAAGGAAATAGGATATCGCTTGCATTGGAAGATAATCCACGAATGATTGCACGTTCTACGATTCTAACTATAAAGGTTTTTTCAGTTACTCGAAAGATTGAAGTAGTGCAGGAAGCAAAAGCAGCAGAACCTATTTATCCGATAGAGAAAGTCTATAAATTCAAAATTCCTTCTGTCGAGAATTTTGATATAAGCAAGATTTATAAGGTGATGGATGATAAATTAAAAGTTGCGGAAATCTGTCTGGAGTATCTAAAAAATGATCATATTGCTTCAAAGGCTGTCGTTGTTTATACCGGTCAAGGTGGAGCGGCTGATTATACCAGAGGGTTGGTCGCATATTTGGTAGACGATGACGGCAATGTGTCCGACATCGACAAAAACGGAGGAACAGTAGCATTCAACTATAACGAAAATACACTTGATTATGTAGCCGGCAATTCTAATGCTGTTCAAACAGTTTATCTTTCTGCTTTCGGTATTACAACAGAGGAACAAGAAAATGCTGTTGAAGTTGTGGCTGAGCCGTATTTAGTAGCGGATATATCAGGCAATTCATATCCAACTGTCAAAATAGGTAGTGAAGTATGGTTGGGGACTAACCTCCGTACAACAAAATTTGGTGATGGTTCGGAGATACCATTTAGTGCTATGAATTCTTTGAATCAACAAGTTGCATCTTATACATACCCAGGTGGTGACTCTGATGTTGATGCTTCCTTATATGGTTATTTATACACAAGTAAAGTAGTGGCAGATGAAGACTTATTAGCCGGCAGCATTGTGGATGGTCTGTGGCGTATCTCTACCGGAGGAGGAAATAATAGTAACGGATTAATGGGTAATGTAACTGACTGGCAACGCTTGTTTAAGTATATCGGACAGGACCAACTGGGAACATTATTGGCACCGGGATACAATTGGAACAACGGCGGCAATGGTGCGTTTGATATTAATACAGTATCCGATTTAACAGGTTTAAGTATAGTGCCTGCCGGACAAATATATAGCAACGGAGCTTTTGCCTTAGGTTATTTAGGGCAAGCGTTTTTCTTCTATGGAAATGCAGGTCAAGGATATAACTTAGCAGAGAGAGACGGCAAAGCGGCCGATCAAGCCGGAGTACGCCAATGGAATCATGTCACGGATGCTTGTTCCATTCGTCTTGTCCGAATCGACAATCATCAATAACAATCCATTTTACAGAGTTTTCTATATCAACAATCATACTATTGGCAGAAAAATCCGTCGATAGTATGATTGGAAAAAGAACAAATATGTCACATTGTTAATATAATTAATAATTTTAAATTTTGAAACGAATGAGAAATAGGACTTTGTTTGGAACCGTTGTAAGTGCTATGCTTACCACCATGGCATCCTGTGTGTCAGCTCCTCAACACAACACTTTGACCAAAGCGGAAATAGCTGACGGTTGGCAACTATTATTTGATGGAAACACACTCAATGGCTGGCGTGACTATAATGGAGATTCACTCACACAACCTTGGCATGTAGTAGATGGATGTATTCAAGCAAATGGTGACGGAAGTGACCTTTCAGGTTATATCGTAACCGATCGGGAATTTGACAATTTTATTCTTGACTGGGATTGGAAACTTTCGTACGGTGGCAATAGCGGCATGCTTTATCACGTAGTAGAAGATCCTTATTTTAAAGTTCCGTATGTAACCGGCCCTGAATATCAGTTGATTGATGTAGAAGGTTGGGAAAAGACAAACGCTCCCACCAAATTGGAAGAATGGCAGAAACTGGGAGTAGACTATGCAATGCATCTTCCAGACCCAGACTCCATGTTCGTAAATCCACAAGGCAAATGGAATAACTCACGCATCGTGTTCGATAATGGGCATGTAGAACATTACTTAAACGGACATAAAATTTTGGAATTCGAGGCATGGACCGACGATTGGTTTCAACGCAAAGAAAGCGGTAAATGGGAAATGTCTCCTGAATATGGTTTGGGGCGCAAGGGAGTTCTCTGTTTACAGGATCATGGCTATCCTGCTTCCTTCCGCAACATCAAAATAAAGGAATTATCCAAGAAGATACCTGCTAAAACGGAGTTCCTGTTTAACGGAAAGGACTTGAACGGCTGGAAAGTGTACGGAACCGAATTGTGGTATGTGGATAAAGAAGGCTGTTTGGTATGTGAAAGTGGAAAAGACAAACAATACGGTTATTTGACTACCCGCGATTATTACAACGATTTTGACTTGAATCTGGAATTTAAGCAATTAGCTAATGGCAATTCCGGTGTCTTCTTCCGTTCATTCATCGAGCCACCGGTCAAGATTCACGGCTGGCAATGCGAAGTGGCTCCGACGGGCAACGATACCGGTGGCATTTATGAATCTTACGGGCGCGGTTGGCTGGTACAAATTCCAGATGAAAAAGAAAATATCCTGAAACAGGGAGACTGGAATACTTTACGCATCCGCGTGGAAGGTGCGCATGTACAAACATGGCTGAACGGTGAACTGATGGCAGATTTGACAGACAAAAAGATTGGTGCCACACAAGGACGTATCGCATTACAGATTCACGACGGGGGCGGTATCAAGGTGCAGTGGCGCAATATCCGTTTGACAAGACTGTAAGACAGTATTAAAACATATACAACAATAACTTATGTACAAAATATGGGAATTGACAGAAGAAAATTTTTAAAAGGCATGGGCAGCCTCGCTTTGTTCTCTATCGTGCCAAGCAAAGTATTGGGTGGGCCCAACCATATTGCTCCAAGCGATCAATTGACAAAAGGTATCATTGGAGTAGGCGGAATTGGCAGAAGTAGCTACCATTTCACAAGTAATGAACAGTGTCGCCTTGTTTCTGTGTGTGATGTTGACAAGAACCACCTACAAAAAGCAGTAGACCTGGGCAAGAAGAAATTCAATGAAACATTGCAGACATATCACGACTTTCGCGACCTAATTAAAGATTCGAATGTAGACATCGTACATATCGCTACTCCACCTCACTGGCACGGTCTGATGGCCATCGAGGCAGCCAAAGCAGGAAAGGACATCTGGTGTGAAAAACCGATGACACGTACTATCGGTGAAGGTAAACGTTTGATGGAAGCCGTGAAACAGAATAATCGTATATTTCGACTGAACACATGGTTTCGCTTTAAAGATAATTTCTACGGACTGGGTACTACTGTTGAACCATTAAAAAAACTGGTAGACAGCGGATTGCTTGGCTGGCCATTAAAAGTAATCATCTCGGGTGCTACCGGTTTCACATGGAAATTCTTTTGGGTAGGAAAGGAAAATCTTGCTCCGGAACCAGTCCCGGCAGAATTGGACTATGACATGTGGCTGGGACCGGCTCAATACAAGCCTTACAATTCTCATCGCGTTCATTCCACATTCCGGGGATATTGGGATTACGACGGAGGTGGCCTGGGGGATATGGGACAGCATTATATTGACCCGGTACAATACATATTGGGAAAAGATAATACCAATCCTATCAAAGTCGAAGTAGATGCTCCCCAGCAACATCCTGATGCTATCGGTATTTGGCGTAAGATTACCTATACTTACCTAGACGGATGCCAGATAGTATTGGAAGGTGAAGGGTTTGAAAGTGGCAATAAGGTACCGTATATAGAAGGTCCAAAAGGTAAAGTCTATAAAGGTTTTGAATGTGAATTAAACGGTAAGCCTGCTCCGGACATAATGAACATCATTGCTGAACTGCCTGATCCGGAACCGCAGAACACGGATTTTATCAAATGTGTCAAAAATAGGGAACTGTTCGCCTTGAATGAAATGAACGGGCACCGCAGCTGCAACATCGTAAATATGGCCCTTTGCGCCCTTCGTCTGAACCGTACACTACATTTTGACCCAGTAGCGCAGCAGTTCATCAACGACGATGCCGCCAATCAATTGATTGACCAGCCGATGAGAAATCCCTGGAAACTTTAATCTACTAATACTGAAAAATGAAAGATATGAAAAAGATATTTTGGGCATTAACTTTTGCAGCTTTATTGCCGTGGAGTATTGCGGCACAGGATGCCCGCCAGCGTACTATTGCCACTATTATAGCTGATGCGTTAGACCAGCTTCCTGCTGCCAAACAACAAGACTACAACAACATAATGAATGAACTGATGTCCACCGGTACTGCCGGCATAGTTCTGTTGGGAGAAATGCTTGTTCCGGCAGACAAAGGTAAGAACGCTTCCATTGAGCATGCTTTGTATGGTGTAGTTTCTTATGTTACCGCTCCGGATAAAGCAGACAAAAGGGCTGAAGTGAGAAAAGGTTTAGCAAAAGCCATTGAAAAGTGTACTGACAATCCAAACCGAGCATTCCTAATGAGCCAGTTGCAACGTTGTGCAACAGTTGAGGACATCCCTGTTTTTGTAAAATACCTGCATGATGCTTATCTGGCAGAATGGGCTATCAACGGACTGGCACATACTGAAGGGGCAAACGAGGCACTTCTTGATCTCATTAAGAAAGAGGTTGCTCCTCGAGAGAAACTGGCCTATGCTGTCGGCGTAAAAAGACTGAAAACGGCCGAACCTATACTGTTGGAATGGTTGAAGAATGCAGACGCTCCAACTCAAAAAGCAATCTATCACGCATTGAGTATTTGCGGTTCATCCGCCTCCCTTTCTACATTGGAGAAAGCCGCCAAAGCAGCGAAGTATGAGTGGATACCGGAAACAGATGTTACTGCTTGCTATTTGCGACTACTCAAGACAATGGTTGTCAACGACGAGGGACATATCGCAGCTAATGCAGCAAAAAAACTGCTAAAAGATACTGACAAGGCTTATGTACGTGGTGCTGCTCTCGATGTAATTATTGAAGCAGAGGGCAAAAAAGCTGTCTCTTACATCCTTGCCGCTTTGAAGGACAGTAATCGTGAATATAGAGTGAACGCTTTACGCCTATCTGAAAACATTGCTGATGAAACCTTATATGCAAACCTGGCAAAGACATTAAAGGCAAAGAACAATAAGAAAGTAAAGGCTGACATATTAAATTGGTTCGGTACTAATCATGTAGTTTCACAGATTGATGCCGTAATAACCAATATGGACTCCGACGACGAGGAGATTGCCATTGCTGCCATTACTGCTGCCGGAAAGATTGGCGGCGATACAGCATTGGAAGCTCTAATTGCAAAACTGAATAGTAATCATGCCGATGCTGCAACCAAAGCATTGCTCTCATTTAACGGTAAAATCAACAACAATATCATGAAAGCGTTGGATGCGGACAAAGCCATTCGGATTGCCGCACTAAATCTTGCTTCTACACGCAGTATGGACGAAGCGACCGATAAAGTGTTTAATATGCTGACTTCACCAGAAAACGATGTACGCACTGCTGCCTATAAGGCTCTTGAGGGTGTAGTAGGTCCGTCAGATCTTGAACGTCTCAGCCGATTGATTGAAAAAGAGAGTGGCAAGAACATTCCTCAAATTCAGAAAGCGATGCGGAACGCAGTTCTGCCTTTGCCTAAAGATAAACAATATGCTACCGTAATTCCATATGTCAACAAATCCTGTAATCCTTCCTTGTACTATCCGGTTCTTGCGCAAGCGGGTAATCCTGAATCCATTGCTGAGATTCTAAAAGGATACAATGGCAATTACAAACAGGAAGCATTCGCGTCATTGGTGAATATTGACAATATAAAAATGATCGAGGTTCTCTATAACATTGCAGTTAATGACAAAACGAATGCTCAAGCTGCATTAAACCGCTACACAAGTTTGGTTGCCAAGTCTGCCCATACATCGATACGAAAATACCAATTGTATCGCAGGGCATTGGAAATTGCTTCCGATGTGAAAGTACAGAATCGCCTTATTAACCTGTTGGGTGAAACTCATACTTATCAGGCTTTGATGTTGGTTGAAAAATACATGGATAATAAGGCTACGGCTGAAGCTGCTGCCGAGGCAGTAAGAACTATCGCTTCAAAGAACTCTGAAAATTTCGGCGGTGAACCGGTACGCAAAGCTTTGGAAAAAGCAATTGCATGTTTTAAGGAAGCTGGTCATGCGGATGCCGGTTATGCCATCGATGACATTAATGCCATATTGCAAAGACTTCCGCAGGCAGCCTACATTCCGATATTCGGTAATGCCGAATGGACAGTAATTGCGTTGAATCCGGCTCAGAAGGCTTCAATGAATCCCAAGAAAATCAAAAAACACGAAGCATTGACTGCCACAACTAGCGATCTTTGGAAGATTACAGAAAATGGAATAGCTTATACCGGTGGTAAAAATGCCATTCTGGGTACTGGCAATTATGAGAACTTTGAACTATGGTTTGAATGGAAAGGCACAGGCAAGGCAGGTTTGGGCGTGCGTTCTATTCGGCAAATAGACTTAGGCGGTGATAAATCCGGGGCTTTGTCCGGCAACATAAAAACAAAAAATACACCGGAAAAAGTAGCCGATAATATAGCAGGTGAATGGAATACAGTTTATGTAAAGGTATTGAACGACCGGGTGACTGTCAGTGTGAACGGTGTGGTGACCGCCACCAATATTATCCTTGAAAACTCCTGCGATCGTAATATTCCGGCTTATGTGAAAGGTCAGTTGATGCTGATAGGAGAAGGCACACCTGTAGAATACCGAGAGATGTACATCCGCGAACTTCCTTCTACTCCGAAATTCAACCTTCCTGCAGAAGAAGCAAAGGAGGGATTTGAGATATTATTCGATGGTACTTCCATGCACAAGTGGACAGGAAATACAACCGACTATGTACCTGTAGACGGAACTATCTACGTGACTGCACAATACGGTGGTAGCGGAAACCTCTATACAGTAAAAGAATACAGCGATTTTGTATTTCGCTTTGAGTTTGCATTTATGCGTGAAGGTGTCAACAATGGCGTAGGCATTCGCACTCCGATGGGAGTGGACGCAGCATATGAAGGTATGGAAATTCAAATACTAGATCATGACGCTCCTATTTATAAAGGATTACGTGAATATCAACAACATGGGTCAGTATACGGTATCATTCCTGCCAAACGAGTGAAGTTCCCTGCATTAGGTGAATGGAATACCGAGGAAATCCGTGCAGTAGGAGATCGTATTACCGTAACTGTAAACGGTGAAATTATACTGGATGGAAACATTCGTGAAGCATGCCAGGGACACAACGTATCGGAAGACGGTTCTACAAAGAACCCACATACTGTAGACAGGAAGAATCATCCCGGACTCTTCAACAAGTCGGGACATATCGGATTTCTAGGACATGGTGCAGGAGTGAAATTCCGTAATATCCGTATCAAGGATTTGAGCAAATAAAAAACTAATAAGATAGCTTTCATACTTCTTTATGAATATCAAGGCAAATGATGCCCGCAGACCGGTCTCCATCGTAGTGATAGGAGCCGGTAACCGGGCTAACAAATATCTGGAATATGCAAAAATAAACCCTGACAAGGTACAGCTTGTCGGAGTTGTGGAGTTAAATGACATCCGGCGTAATAAAGTAGCGGAACGCTTTGGATTGGACGCTTCGCAGTGTTACTCCGATTATAAGACTTTTTTTCACAATCCTGTCAAGTCGGATGCCATCCTGATATGTACACCCGAAAACATGCATTTTGAGCCAAGCATGATGGCCATCCGCAAAGGGTTTCATGTTTTGTTGGAAAAGCCTATAGCCCAGACACTGGAAGAATGCATTGCCATTGGCAAGGCTGCAAAAGAAAAAGGGGTTATCGTTGCAGTTTGCCATGTATTACGATATCATCCGTATTTCATGAAGATCAAAGAGCTGATTGACACTGAAGAATTAGGTAGAATTATTTCAATAAATCATCGTTCATCAGTAGGAATAGACCGTTCTACACATGGGTTTGTGAGAGGCATGTGGCGTAAAGAGGAAATAACCAATCCGATGCTTATCTCCAAATGTTGTCATGACATCGATTTTCTGTTATGGCTTACACGCACCCGTTGCCATAAGTTAACCTCGTTCGGTTCTCTGCGTTGGTTTCACAGTGCGAATGCCCCAAAAGGTTCAGCCGATCGGTGCATTGATTGCAGTGTTGAAAATGATTGTCCGTTTTCGGCTGTAAAGTTATATCGTGAGCGTCGTGAGTGGATCGCTAATTTTGATGTACCGGAGGGTAAAACAATTGATGATGTGATTGAATACCAATTACATGTAGGGATTTACGGGCGTTGTGTATATCATTGTGACAACGATGTGGTAGACCATCAGATTGTATCTATGGAAATGGAAAGTGAAGTAACGATTAATTTCTCAATGGATGTATTTACTTTGAAAGATAATCGGGAAACACACATTTGCCTGACGGAAGGAGAAATAGACGGAGATGAAACGACTTTACGCGTAAAACGGTTTTGCGGAAGGGAAGAAACGGTCTATGATTTTTCGGATATTGCCGGCACTCCGTTTCATGCAGGAGCAGACTTGGCTTTGATGGAGGATTTCATTGAAGCCGTCCGTTCCAGCAAAAAATCTCTCGCTACTGCCATCGATGTTTCTGTAGAAAGCCATCTCATCTGCTATGAGGCGGAGCGTAGCCTCAGAGAAGAACGCATTATTGTTTTTTAAGGCACTGTCCTATTTTTTGTGTAAATTGAAACAGGATTCAGTTGTAAGTTTCCTCTTATATCTGTATTCTGTTTTCAAAAATAAGCATAAATTGGTTCATAATCAATCCCCAGTTATGAATTGGCTATGTCCATTTCTTCTCAATCTCCATTAGTGACAGATATACTGTTTTCTTCACGGCATCATCAGAAGGGAATAAAAACTTTGATTTCGTGTACTTTCTGATTTTCCCGTTGAGATTTTCAATGAGATTTGTGGTATAGATTATTTTTCTGATTTCCAGTGAAAACTGGAAGAAAACAGTCAGGTCATCCCAGTTGTTTCTCCATGAAAGTATGGCATAAGGGTACTTTCTTCCCTATTTCTTTTCCAGATTATCAAGTTCTGTGGCAGCAACTTCCTTATTGGGTGCATTATAGATATTCTTCATATCTGCCGTAGACTCTTTCTTGTCCTTATAAACGACATATTTACAGGAGTTTCTGATCTGATGTACCACATAGATTTGAGTGGACGACTGAGGGAATACGGTACGAATGGTATCCGTAAATCCATTCAGGTTGTCGATACAGGTAATCAGTATATCCTGCACTCCACGTACCTTTAAATCAGTCAGTACACCCATCCAGAAAGAAGAACTGTCCGATTTGCCAACCCACATGCCAAGAACTTCTTTCAGGCCATTCTGCTTCAGGACGACACAAAGATAAACGGTCTTGTTTATGATCTTGCCGTTATCCCCGTACTTTGAAGACGATTCCGTCCATCCAGACTATCAGATAAACCGGATCCAAAGGGCGGTTCTGCCATTCCTGAACGGCCTGGTTTACTTTGTTTGTAATGATGGAAATGGCTGATGTAGAGAGTTCTATTTCATAAATCTCACACATCTCTTCCTCTATATCGAAAACACTCATTCCTTTGGCATATAAGGAAATAACAAGCTTTTCTATCGAAAGTCCACTGCTTTCGTGTTTGGGCATTGCAATCAGTTCGAACTGGCTGTTACGATCATGGGGAATGGAAATAACAGCCTCCCCATGTTCGGTTTGGATTTTCTTCGGATAGCTGCCATT
>Ga0224744_1106_pt1 | contig 14116 bp, 9 predicted proteins | sample LIM_E_Vancomycin_FD_161636 | JGI IMG/M metagenome (GOLD analysis project Ga0224744, IMG submission 161636) | Enriched cells from gastrointestinal tract of the lab mouse from Pacific Northwest National Laboratory (PNNL), Richland, Washington... | ecosystem: Host-associated > Mammals > Digestive... | reverse complement strand
TCGCGGAGGGAAGTCAAGCAAATCGCCTGCTGTTTTCGAGTATGCATCCTCGACTTGTTTGCGCGCGGTGGATGTTTGTTCACGTTCGGGGCTTTCCACGAGCGCGCCTTCCGTCTCTAGCTTCACCTTCTTCCTCGGTCTCGTCTCTTCAATATCGTCGTCCAGCTCAATCGCGTCTATTACCCCTCCCAACCCCGTTCGTTCCCGGTTCTGTTGCCATACTTGGACGTTCCTCGCATCCGCGACCTCTGCCGTCAGGTCAACGAATTGACCTGTGCCAGAGACTGAGCGGACATTGTTTAGGCGCGAAGGGTGGTTAGGTCGGTGGACAGTCTGTTGTTGTTGTTGTATGTATGTGCCAGAGTAGGAGCGCTGAGGCTGGGGCGGCCTTGTTACATTGCCCGGTAATGATCGATTTAACATGGCACTGTTGGTCGCCCATGCGCGCAGTTGCTGAACATTGCTTCGCGATTCGAGTTGCGTTGTGTATATCTAGCGGGCCATGGTGATGGCGGTGCGGTGGAGGGCAGCAAGGCGCATGACGAGCGGGCAGCAGTTGATGGTGGTGGTGTGTATGAGCTTAAGGAGACAGAGTTGTCGAGTTGCAGCTGCAACAGAGGCAGTGTAGCACAAGGCGTAGCACAAAGGCAGACTACAGCAGGGCGGGAGGGAAGGGCAGTGAGACCTGGGGCATATATCGGCGGCACAGAGCAGGGCAGCAGGGACGGATAGGCTGATGTGCACACAGGAGCGCAGCGGCGGACGAGATAGACACGGACGCCTCGGGATGGATGGCGCGGCTTGCGTGGGTGGGAGGGTGAGTGGCAGCAGCACGCTCTGGCACTACGCTCCGACAGCACGGCGAGCCAAAGGGACAGACCGACGCGGCTAGAGGCTAGAGCAGCAGCGTGAGCAGCAGCAGGTGTGAGCACGGGAGACGGACGGCCGATCCGGAAGCTGTTCCGGCGAGATCTGACACGAAGAAAGCCGGGAGAGACGAAAGGCAGAGGGAGAGAGAGGCACAGAGGTTACTTCTGGGTCGAGCAGCAGCACTGCAAGCAAGCCAGCTCGCCCACGCGCAAACCTCCACGCCCGCGCTGCACAAAGCCAACGCCACTACTGTACACCAACGACGGTCCAGTGGGGAGCAGAGGCTCGAGAGAGGCTGACGGACGCCCGTGCTACGCGGTGGCTTGATGGACAGGCCGTGCAGCGATGTGGCATAACTTAACTCAACACGGCATCACGTCAACACCGCCAACTCTCGGCGCGACTTGCTCTTCCGAAGAATTGCCTTTGTCTGAAGCAGCCTCACCCTGACCGCTCACGGAGACAAAGGCCAGTACGTAATAATCCGGGAAGTAACACAGCCTGCAGGCGACATCCTTTCTATGAAGCCAGCCTCCAGACGACATCTGCTTCCTGTCTTGCTGTTATGCATGTCTCATCTGGTGCCTCTCTCGGCGATCTACGCTGACAATCATCCTCCTATCAGCGGCCGGCATTTGGTAATGCTGGGCACTATCAGTCTGTATTATTGCTCTACTGTGCTTATCGCTTCAACGTCTTTCTTACCGAGCCATTCGGCTATCGTCAGATTAACAGCTGGACAAATGAAGATCTTGACTGTGCCGCCACCATCGGGAGGGCATATTGGGTGAACACTCGTCAAGCCTGAGCCTCCCGAGATACTTCGCACACCGTGCCACCCTCACCGGGCACGCACTGTCACTGATACGAGATGGTTGCTCGAAATATTTGCTAAATTCGCACGATCTTGGGAGCCAGGTTTCCAACACGCGGTCTGACCATGGCTAAGTCTGAACGCCAAAAACATAAGAGGAAACGTTTCGTCGTTCGTTCATTTAATCGTCCCTAATAGATCTTCTCGGCTACACCGGCAATAATCTCACCTCCAAGTTTGTCGACAGCTCCGCTCCTAAACTTGTGGTCTTTCGCAATACGGCTTCTCGCCCATTCTGCTCACTATTGCATCAGTACAATTCTCGTTCAACGTGGAGGGCGATGGCAACTCACCTTCAGCAGTAACACCATCCACACCCTTACTCTCACCCTCTCTCTGCAACCCTAACCTCCTCAGCAACGGACTCTTCACCGGCCTCAGCAAAACATCAGCCTGCGGCCTCGCAAAATAAATCAAACTCAACCTCGGCCGCCCAGCCTGCTCCTCCGGCGGCCTCACGACCCGATGCACCGTACTACGCAAATACCCAGCGCTTAGAAACTCCAGCGCATCCGCAACATTAACAATAATCGCCTCCCGGGGCGAGTGCACGTATTTCCACTCGCTGCCAGGGACACGTGCACTCGCACTCGCACTTTCGGGCGTCAGCACTTGTAAGCCCGCCACTGGCTGGTGGAAGAGGAACGTCAGCGTGTTGTAATCTGTATGGCCTCGGGCCCAGATGTTGTCGACTTCGGCGTCGGCTGAGCGCGTGCGTGGGTGGTATTTCATGTACCGCAGGTACTCCAGTCCTGGGGCGTCGTAGGCGTGCCGAGAGACGAAGTAATCTTTATCGTCGAGTTCGAGTGCGATGGCGAAGATGCGTAGGAGAGGTAGCAGGATGGCGTCGTGGATGTGGCGCGAGAAGGTTTCGATTTCGGATAAGTGGCGCTGCACGATTTCTGGGTGGGCGAGGTGAGCGTGTTCTGGTGTGAATTTGGCGATGTTGTAGCGCTCGTCTGTATCGCGCGCAGCGAGTGCGCCTGTTGAGCGTGGTTTGTAGCCGCGGAAATCACCGGAGGCTGTGTCGGATGTGTACTTGAGCTTCTCATCGAGTGGTAGGTCGAAGATTTCTGAGGCGAGAGCGTATTGCCGCCGGATTTGGATGTCGGTCAGGCCATGTCCTGTTACGTAGAAGAAGCCTTGAGAAAAGAACGGTAAGCTGATGCCACCGTATTGGCGTCGACGGGTCCGAAGAATTCAAGGACACTTTGAGCGGCTTACCATTCTTGTTTATGAACCCGACGACTTGCTGTGCTAATGCTTCTTCTGCGCCTGGCTCGTGGATGTTGGATAGATCCAAAGCTTTGAGGTCCGCATATGCTACTAAATTACTGTCAATCACACGTTCTGACGTGTGTCTACAGAGCGTACGTGCAGTCTTCTTGAGGACCAGGTGGGTACTGGTACTCTGGCAAGTCGTCCGCTCGTGCTGGCGACATCTCGTCTGTTCAATCTGTTTGGGCTCACTAAGGTTTCCTGTTCTAGAGGGGCTTGATATCACAATAGCTATATTGTGTGAGACATGCAAGGTGAGTAGGTGATATGGCCGATGCTCGGGATCCGCGCCGCTAAAGCGATGGCGCGACTTACGACTTCGATCAGCTCATAGCACTATCTGTCTGACCTGTCCAAGCAGCTACATGATAGGAACGTGTCCACCTGAATTGAGATTGATGGCCCACAGAATCAGCTTTCGTCCATGCATTAAGAAGATCACAATGTTGCTCGGTAGATGGAGACAGAATCATCGGCCTCTGAGGGGATCGCAATTATAGGTATCCTCACATGGCCCTACACCTTTCATGCAAGCATGTTAGCCAGCAGAACACCCCGAAGCTTGTCCGGAATCCATCACTACTCTTGCGCGAGCACTATAGCATACAAGGTCATCCGGCTATAGACACGGCAATGTTCCGGAATCTAAGAAAGAAGATAAGCACAGCACGTTTGTGAAGGAGCAGTGGCGTGCTGGCATCAAATGCCGATGTCGAAACGGCAGATAAGCTATAGCCTCTGTATCTTGGCCATTGCTTGGATATACTTTTGGTCTGCTCGGTTATCTGTCCATTGGATCTCTTGTTAGGCCCCAAAGAGCAGTAAAGCTGCCCAAACGCCTGCCGACAATCATGTCTTCCGACAAAGACGTCACCTCTGTCGTGGCGAGCACGTTGCCACAGCAGGAAACTAAAGAGACAACGCCCGAAGGCTCGTTCGAAGAGAAGAAGTCCCTCAAACGACGCTTTCGCGAAATTCTTTGGGACTCGCTGGATCGGACGCCTGAGGAGCGATGGTTCATCCACAAGGTTGACTTCTTCATTCTCACATGGGCGAGTCTATCGTACTTTAGTAAGAACCTCAACACCAACAACGTTAGTACGTAACTTCCGCCTCTTCATGCCCAATCAAGATCTAGATCTGTACTGACGTTAGCATAGGCAATGCCTACGTTTCTGGCATGAAGGAAGATCTCAACATTGTTGGCAACGAATACCAGATGCTTACGACTATGTGGACGATGTGAGCCAACTATACGGGCCTAGACTTGGATGTACGCTTGCTGACGAATGTGCAGCGGATATGTGATCTCTCAGATCCCATCGCAGATGATCTGCACGCGAGGTGAGTCTCGACCAAGATGTTCTTGACTTGATCACGCCGTCAGAAACTTAAACATCGACACAGTCCGTCTCTCCCTATGGTGTCCGAGCTGGGAGCTATTCTGGGTCATCGTAACGTTTGCTACTGCATCGGTCAAGACTACTCATCAGCTTTATGCTTGTCGTTTCCTCGTATGAGAGCCCCTTTGAATGAAGCTGTTGTCGTCTATCGTTCCTGATTAGCAATCCAGGTTGGTTTGGCCGAGGGAACATTTTATCCAGCTGTACACACAGTTCTAGGTGGATGGTACACGAAACAAGGTGCGCAAGATTCCTGACTGTGACTGCAAAGGTCTCGAAACCTTCCATGGCTATACTGACACAACATGACCCCAGAGCTGGCAAAGCGTGCTTGCATTTTCTTCGCTTCCGCCTTTGTTGGATCCATGTTCAGTGGATACCTACAGGCGGCCGTCTATGAGGGCCTTGATGGTCACGGACTCCGTGGTTGGCGTTGGCTGTTCATCATGGACGGTATCATTACTCTGCCAATGGCTCTATGGGGTAAGTTGCGTGTTCACATCCACCGGCAGTTCAATCCATTCACACGTCCATCAGGATACTACGCTCTCCCCGACCTACCCACATCCACACGAGTCCGCTGGCTCACACCCGCCGAAAAATCGCTCGCCATCACCCGCATGCAGAAAATCGGGCGTGCTCTCGAAGAACCTCTCACCCTCTCCGGCCTTCGCCGCGTGCTTAGCAATTGGCACGTGTGGGTTTACACGGCCTACTACACCTTCTTCATCTGCAGCGAGAACATCGGCACGTACATGAACCTCTGGCTCAAAAGCCTCGATCGGTACACTGTTGCGGAGATCAACGTGTACCCGACAGCCATGCCGGCCATCACAATTGTGACTACGCTGCTTTATGGCTGGACGAGCGATGCGTTACAGCTAAGAGCGCCGATCGTGTACTTTTCGCTTGGAGTGTGTTTCTTTGCGGCTGTTAATTTGGCGGTTTGGGATGGTGTGCCGTTCGGGCTCAAGTGGGCGTCTTATTATTTGACTGGGTGAGTTTTTGCATTCCGCCTATTGGGGGAGGGCATGCTGACATTTGATCCTCACGAACAGGTTTGCTCAAGGCAGCGGTCCCATGTTTCTGGTAAGATTCTCCTCGCAGGAATGCCAAGGGTTGATGTGTTTGCTAACGATACGGACAGACTATGGTCAACGAAGAATGTGCCGGAGACAGTCTCGAACGCAAACTCATCCTAGGATCTACCAACGCGATTGCGTAAGTGGATTTCTTGTTCGCTGTCCTTCGCAAAAATGACAAGAGGAAGACGCTGATCTGTTTCGTTGATGACCAGATATGCCTTCAACGCTTGGATTGCCCTTATCACGTACGACACCAGGTACGCACCGCGCTTTCTGGTCGGTAATTCCGTGACGGTAGGCTTGATTGTCAGCGCAGCCTTGACGTTGACTCTGGCTTTGCTGCTGCAACGCCGTGATGCGAAGAAGAAGACCAGCTCGGCCACCCAGGGATCGAACGTAGCCTGAGTGGGAGCACTGTGCTTCAGTCCATAGCGGTCTCAGCATGTTGTAAGATCTTACAGCCCAGCAAGGGAATAGAGACTGTTCAGAGAATGTAGGAGATCGGATTATCAAAGGTAGCGTTGACTGCATCGGCAATGGGTGAATGGCTATCGTTGCTCCAATTGAAGCCAATGTAGATCTACTGCACTCAATGACAAGTCAGTCACCTCGCCTTGTCGCATGGATCGATCCGAGTATCGTTAGATACATACGATGTTTCAAGAACAGAGTCTGTCAGCTCTGCATAGCTAGCTGTTGTGCTACAGGCGTGCTTTCGTGGCAAAATCGAGTATCTGGCCTGCTCCGGCTATTTCGATCATAAGTTGAGGGCCGGGAATGGTAAGTACAATACCGAGTATTAATCCGAGTCTTCTCCTTGTTCTCTGCACCTTTGAGTAAGCTGGCTTCGTGGTTGGTGCTGCATGTAACTCAAGCCAAAGATCAGATGACAAAAATGCATCAAATGCCTTCGACCATTAATATACATAGCCCAGTACTGTAATTTGAGTATTGTCAGATGCAAGCATGAAATATGCACAGCATCGTGGTCAAGATAGCTGCCCTAGGTCCTCATCGCGGCCGAAAAAACAAAAAGGTATATATTCATTTATCTCACACCTCACTCACAATCCGGTATGGTCTAGTGGCTAGGATAGCCCGCTTTCAAATTTTCGATTAGAAATAACGATCCGGGCAGGCCGGGGTTCAATTCCCCGTTCCGGAAAAATGCCAACACACAGCGATGTTGTTCTCTTTTGGCGATTTTTGGTCAATATCCTTCCAAGTTGATTCACACCTCACTTTTGCTTTGAGGTCCCACCCTTCCATGTTGACTCACTTGAGATGACTTACGAATGTAGGTCTATCAAGCGTATCAATCCCACCGATCATGCTATTGCTGCGGTCGCTGAAGCTGTGGCCTCCTTTAGCGGACTTAGAGAAATTTGAGATTTCGAGGGGGGCTCGCATTCCCGCTTTGACAGTGACAGCCACAACCATAATCACAGTATCTTCCTGAGGACAACTTGAATGGGCATGGTATGCAATCTATTACTATTGCTACCATCTCCAGGCTTGGATGGCGACATGTTATGAGTGGTGTGGCACTGCGTTCCGATGATAAGTATCGTCAAGCTCGGCGTGATAGCAAACCTGCCACTGAGATACTTCAACGCACAATACAGTATCTCAGCGGGAAGCATACTCATATGTGCACTGATGTCTAATGATACGAGCTCACTGGACGCTGAGACAGGCAAACACAATCAGCACTATCACAACGGGAAGCATATCCATATTTGCGCTAATGTCTGACAGTACGAGCTCACCACACTCCTCTTCAACGACAACATCATGCAACGGCGGGCTGCCCTAGATACTATCCTGATGCATACGGTAATTTGGAACATACGCTGCCACGTCTTCGCAAGTCCCCGAGTAAGGTCCCAAGCGCTCCAACTTACAGCCCTTTGTCCACATCGAGGTCGCTAAGGATTTCCATTGTCCCAAATACCCGCCTCTGTTCCTGCCCTCATTGTCTCTTTGTATCGTTCTTTGTCCCATTGATGAGAGTCTCCAAAGAACGCTCGCTCAGTATAAGACCATTGTGCCCTCCATCCTCTCATTCCTCTTCTGGAACCCATACAAATTTTTGCACTACCACAAAACGACACTCACCAGAAAAACTTTACAACATCACAACGATGCTCTTCAACAACGCTCTTACCTACGCAGTTGCGTTCGCCACTGCCCTGCCTACTGTCACCGCCCTCTACCCCTTCAACAAGAAGACCCAGCTCTACGACGTCGGTGAGGTCCCCGTCTATGGCCCCAAAGCCCAAATGGCTGCCAGATGGATGGGTCGATGCGGCGGTGCCGATATCCCGCTAGGCGGATACGGCTGTGGCAACTTTAACACGGCTGGTAACGCTATTTACAAGTGTGTCGATTGGAAGGGAGAAGCCTGGTTGAAGTACGACCAGGTTTGCTTGTGGAAGGACTTCGGCGGCGGAAACGGTGGCCAGTGTGCCAAGAACTCACGCCGCAAGGGTAAGAAGTTCTACCCGTTCGTGGACGGTAGGAAGGCTGTTTGCATCAGGCACGAGGATCTTTAGATCGATTGGGTAAGTAATCCGTCTGCTTGAGCCTTGGTGTCGATTCGATTTTTTGATGATTTAGCTACAATACAATTTATTGCACTTTTTGCCCCATTCTGTGTTCTGTCATTCCAATGCACTCAATGGCTCCAGTAGATGAAGTCTTGTTCATGAGAGTCGACAAAAGACCTCAACGAATGATCAGGGTTTACTGTGAAATGGAAGACCAAGTACCGTAAGTAGTCACTATCTCACAGTCATTGATGTATGGACTCGATCTGTAGTCATCGATGTGAGCTACGTAGACTCATACCGTTCAGGCAAGCCTCCTCGGATGATTTATCGATCGAATACGTCGATCCCGAGAGACGGAAATGATGAAGAGGCCGAACTCGTACCTAAAATTTGGAGAAAAATCCAGATGAAACGAAGCTACCACATTTTCGACACTCTGGCTATCAGCAACGCTTTCCACAACAGTCTAGTAACCCTCATCTTGCATCATACGTTTTTTCCCGGCGATTCGAGCGTCTGTGGTCCGAATTCGATCGGAAAAATTCGCCTGGCAGCGTCAAAGCTATATAATCATTCAGCAACCACCTTCATCATCGAAGAACGACAGTTACGCAAGCCTGGTCTAGCGGTTATGATTTCTGTCTAACAATCGTTGCAACATAAGCACCATTGGTCGCACAGAAGGTTCCCGGTTCGATTCCGGGGGTTTGTAACAGATGTTTCTTTTTTTTGCTAGTAGAATGCCGCTCCTCCTACGAAGTGGAGTAGCATATGCAACTCGTGCACTGTTGCGGAATAGTAGCCACCCGACTTATCGCAGGCGTAACAGTTAGATTCCCCGAGCTTAGAAGCGAAGTGGTAGGTAAGTTTATACCGAAGACGATAAGCCTCGATTCCAGTTAGCCCTATAGAGCCTAGGAAGTAATATTCCGTTTGTTTAAGGAGATTGCGGAACTCCTTACCACACCCGTTTAAATAGGAAAGTATAAATAGGAGAATATCTTCTTCTCTAAGGATTAGTACTAGATTAATAGTAGGGTCGCTTAGACTAGACTAAGTAGTACTCTCCGGTAGCTAAGTTGTTACGGGGTCGCGGAGATCTACGATTATGTTCTCTACTTCGTAGCTTAAGGGAAGCTCTAGTCCGTATATAGGGTCTTGTAGTGTAGTTGTCGGATCGACTCTCTAGCGATATTTAGAAGGGAGGCGAGAAACGTAATCCTTACTAGCTTTACGACAACGCTTACATTAAGGGAATTCTCTACTACATGTTTTCTTTTTGACCTTATAGCGATTATAAGGCGATGCAGCTTCTACTGGCTCCGGGTCGAGGAAGTAGCACTCGGACTCCACTCTAGATCGAGTGCAATTACCATAAGGATCTTATATATCGTAGCTATAGTCTTTTTCCTTATAACGAGCACATTTCCCGGTTTCTTCTAAGGCGATATAGTAACAGTCCGCTTATGCTATCTCACACCCCTTACATTCTGATATCTTTCGGTCGTATGCTTACCCGTAGACACGACACCTCGCGCATTTCCGGTAGTCGTACGACAACCCGTAGAAGTCTTCATCCGTGTTCTTGATCACACTAATCCGGATATGGGGTAGCATCGAGGGTGTCGAGAACCTGACAACCTCTACCGATAGGCGCTTAAGGAGCCACTCTTCGAATGGGTCGGGAGGCATATATGCACTTTGAGAATCCGATTCCTACGTGGGTTGTCTTTTTTGGGCTGTCAATCCGATTCATCCAGTGTTGGGATCGTTTGCTAGTGATTGAAAGAAGTGATTACTTTGTTTACTGTCGTCAGGAACGAGGCATGAATGATCAAAATGAGTCCTGGAGTCGGAGACAAGCTTGGGCATCTTTTGCTGGGATGATGATCAACATCAATGCATATTACGGTGTACTACGCGGACAACACTGTTGTACAAGACAGATGACCGAATTAAGAGAACAAGATATCTTTGGTTGGTACGTGTCGTGACGGGAACCCCAGGTTCTCTTCATGGGAATCTCTAGTGGTGTTGCTGATTCATCTTGCGCGATGTCGATCCCAGCGTTGAAACTGTCAACGGCTTCTGTAACTGTGGTGACTTTACGCAGCAGACCGATCTTTTGGTACAATTGTGATATACACCTTTGATAGTTGCTAAGCGAAGCCTTGCATCCATTACTTTTCCGTTGCCAACCCGAGAATTATCGTTGCAACGTAGGGACAATTGACTTCAATTCATTTTATGGTACATATGACAGTACCGAGTGATGATCTTGCTTGCTATCGCAATGCATCCTATAGCATGCCCGCCCAATAGTATATGCGATGATGTTGCTTGCCATCGCAATTGATTGTATAGTACATGTGGACAACAAAACATGATGGATCATGCCTGCCATCGCAACCCATCTTTACATACAGAAACTGAGGATTACCACACGTTCTACTGCGGCCTACCTTGTTGCTGCTGGGAAGCGAGATGCTGCATCATCTGTTGAACTGCCGCCGGGTTCTGCGCACAGTACTGTGCCCATTGCTCAGCTGTTGCTGGCGGCGCCTGAGGTTGGGCTTGTGCCGGAGGAGCCTGAGCATAGGGCTGGTGCGCTTGAACGGGTTGTTGTGGCATCTGGGGGTACTGAGGGTAGGCGTTCGGCTGCTGGTACGGCTGCTGGTAGGGTTGTTGGTATGGTTGCTGGTAAGCCTGAGGCTGAGGGTAAGCCTGGTACGCCTGCTGAGCCTGAGGTTGGACATTCGGCTGCTGCTGCTGCTGTTGCATCTGGCCGAAGTTGAACTGGTAAGGATTTTGAGCTTGCGGCGGTGCCTGTGCTTGTGCCATAGGCTGTTGGAAAGCCGGTGCAGCTTGAGGTTGAGGTGCGTTGCCTGTGAATTGGACACCTTGTGGCTGCTGCTGCTGCTGCTGCTGCTGGTGAGGCTGCTGGTTGTTGTTGAAGTCGCCACGACTCTGGCCTTGTCGGTCGCCTCTGCCACGACCTCCTTCGCCACGTCCGCGTCCTCGTCCACGGCCTCTATCGTTCCCGCCACGACCGCGTCCGCCATCAGCATTGCTACGCTGTTGTGGTGCGCCGCCCATCTGTTGCATCTGCGCCATATTGTCTGGGCGCTTGAGAGGAGTGTACATGCCGTCGTCGTCTGTGTCGGGCTTTGCATCGTCGTCGTAATTGAGGACAGATGGGAAAGCGTTCTGCGGCTTGTCGTAGGGAGTTCCTGAAGCGCCAGGCGCTCCGCGGCTGTAGGTGTGTCCATCGGCACCACCGCGACCTCTGCCACGACCGCCGCGACCGCCGCGGCCTCCACGACCAGCACCTTCGCGGTTCTGAGGGCTGTCCTGCTCGAACTGCTTGTGTTCGCCACGGTTGAAAGCGCCACGGCTGAGCGCACCACGTCCCGCCTTTTTGCTTTCCTTGTTCTTGCGCTTGAACTCTGCTTCCATCTCGTCGTCAGAGAAGTCCATCTCATCTTCGGCAACTTCCTCGTCGTGGATGTTGGAGGCGTCGGTGCCCTTTCCTCGTAGGCCCTTGGTGAAGACAGACTTGGCATGGTCGTTGACATAGTGAACGTTCGATCCGATTTGTAGTCCGAACTCTTCGAACTCGGTCGGGCTTGCGAAAGCGACAATATAACGTGGCTCGTCAACCTTGCACATAGCGTCTTGAATCACACCAATGACTTGGCGCTGGTCATTGCAAAGTACCGATTCAATCTCCATCACTTCGTCGTGGGCGCTTGTGTTGCCGAGTACGACGGCAACGTTCCCAACAAAGTGTTCGATCTTGCCAAGATGTGTGATCTTCATTTCGGGCGTAATTGTAAGGTCAGGCTTCGGGAACACGATATCCACCTCGTTCTGGGTTCGTGGTTGGTGGTTGGCATCGTTCTTGCCCTCTCCGTCGCCGCCGTCCTCGGCCATAAGGATCTTGCCTAGTGTCTCTGCATCCATGGGCTCAATGTCCTCGTCGCTATCGTCATCGCTGCTCGAGTCGTCGCTGGAAGAGTCCTCGGAAGACGAATCCCATCCGAATTCGGCTTCTGGGTTGTCCGCCTGCGCCTTGGCTGCAGCAGCAAACTCGGCGTCGGCAGCCTCCACTTTCTTCGAGTCGATCTTGCCGCTGTCGGCTTCGGTGTGTGTCTGGATTGTGGGCATCTCATGGTCGGACGTGCGTGCTGCATCTACGGGTGCATCTGCCTTCAGCTCGAGTTGTGATGTTTCTTGGATCATGCGACTGGACGGCTCGTCGAGTCCTTGGATTTGTGTTTTGCTTTCGTCAACAAGTTCGTCGTCCCCACCAGCATCGGCCATCTTAGCGGTCAGATCATCGTCCGTTGGCTGAGCCGTAACGACGGGCTTCGATTCGCGATCTTTGTGTTCACCAGCCGCTGCGAGAGGCAATGTTCCTGCGCCCTCAGAGGCTATCATGTCGACATCGTCATTTGTTGTTGCTACAACGCCCGGAGCGGCAGGCGCAGTATTCACCGGCGGCACCGCAGCGCTGCCAATTTGCTGTTCCACAGCCGAAGGCTTGCTGTCACGCTCTGCTCCTCCTTGCGCATTGGTTCCATAGATGTCGTCCCAATCCTCATCCTCGTCTCCCATCTCTTCTCTTACTTCCTCTGTCGTCTCAAGACTGCCGGGCTCGACTCGTGACTTTTTGGCGGGGCGGAATTGGTCGATGTCGGCCATCTCAGCCTCTGCGACCTGGTTGGCCGGGTTCGCACTGATGTCCATGACAGTAGTTGTGCAGTGTATTAGGTGCGAGAATTAATTTTGTACAGCGATTATTGCTCTCAAGTTCAATTCTTTAAAGGCGTCGCGAGTAGAGCGATGACGTGCCTACCTGTAGGAACGCGATGTGAGAGCAGCTTGCTCAAGCTCTGAGAGCGAAAGTGGGTATATTCGGTTGGTGAGCTGTACACTTCGAGGCACAGGCGTAGATGCGTGGTAGAGTACACTTGGGATGTTGGTGTCTTTGAACAAGACGATCACGGCAGCAGCTTTGGGGCGAGTTCTTCTGCGCTTTGGAAATTTATTAGGTTTCCCCGCAAAAGCCAAAGCCAAACGCAAAGGACTCGGCGATTCGGCGCAAGCATGATGAGGCTAAGAGACGCGCCTAGCGATTGCTCGCGTCTCGTCTCCCTGGCCCATGCGAGCTGCGAGCGAGAGGCCAGCGCCCAGCGTCCGGTTAAATGCCTTGACGCCAGATATATCTTGACGACGAAGCCTCGTCGTCGCCTACACCTGTGCCACCCAGTATCACTGCAAAGATGAGTACTGTATCACAGCGCCAGGCCACGTCCGGCCCAGCGGGCACGAAGGCGAAGTAAGTACATCCAACGTACAATCACCTTTAATCGTTGGCTGACTTTTATACAGACCTGAGAAGACTCCATTCGAGCTCTCTGCCATTGTAGCCTTCTACATATTCCTCGTCAGCCATATCGTTGCCGCCTTCTACAGTCCGATCCAAGACTGTGACGAAGTCTTCAATTTCTGGGAGCCAACACACTACCTCAACCACCACTACGGATTCCAAACATGGGAGTACTCCCCTGTGTACGCTATTCGCAGCTGGGCGTATACTGGCTTCCATGCCATCATCACTGAAGGCTTTGGCCGGGTCGTCCCTGGAATGGACCTGCCCGAAGGCCACAAGGCGCAATTCTATGTTCTACGTTGCTTCTTAGCACTCGTCTGCGCCGGCTGCGAGACTCGTCTGTTCACAAAGATCAGTCAAATTTTGAACCCGCGAGTGGCGATCATCTACATGATGATCACTGTCACATCCCCCGGTTTCTTCCATGCTAGCATTTCGTACTTGCCGTCAAGCTTTGCTATGTACTTTGTCACGCTCAGTATGGCAGCTTTCATGGATTGGCGTGGCGGTCTTCGTACAGCGCAAGGCCTCTTTTGGATGGCCATCGGTGCATGCCTTGGATGGCCGTTCGCTGCCGCGATGGTGATTCCTTTCCTAGTGGAAGAGGCACTGTTGGGTGCTTTGACCGAATGGGAGGATAGGATTAACTTACTGTTCCG
>Ga0224744_1103_pt1 | contig 14295 bp, 9 predicted proteins | sample LIM_E_Vancomycin_FD_161636 | JGI IMG/M metagenome (GOLD analysis project Ga0224744, IMG submission 161636) | Enriched cells from gastrointestinal tract of the lab mouse from Pacific Northwest National Laboratory (PNNL), Richland, Washington... | ecosystem: Host-associated > Mammals > Digestive... | reverse complement strand
TAAATATGAAAAAATTTAATTGGCTTTTAGTAATGTTATTGCTCGCATTGGTACCTGCGCTGCAATCATGTGACGACGATGGGTACTCAATTGGAGACATAGGATGGGATTGGGCTACAGTTCGTGCTACCGGTGGCGGTGGTTATTATCTGGAAGGTGATCGTTGGGGTATGATTGATCCGGTGGCCAGCTCTATTCCTTGGTACAAACCGGTAGACGGTGAACGAGTAGTTGCTTTTTTCAATCCTTTGGCTGATACGGATAAGGGTGCTCAGGTAAAGATCGAAGGAATTCAGGAAGTGTTGACAAAAGAAGTGGAAGATATGACGGCTGAAAATGAAGAGGAATTCGGTAATGATCCTATCGTGATTTATCAAGGAGATATGTGGCTGGGAGGAAAGTTTCTGAATATCATCTTCCATCAGTATTTGCCTCGTTCTGAAAAGCACCGCATCAGTCTTGTACAGAATAAGATAGAACCGGAAGCTCCGGAAACACCGGAAGCTTTGAATGTGGATGAAGATGGGTATATACATCTGGAATTACGTTACAATACGTATGATGATGTGACTGGATACCGGGGATGGGGACGAGTTTCTTATAATCTGGAAGAGTTCTATCCAACGGCAAAAGATGCAGCTGAAACAGAATTTAAAGGATTCAAGGTGACTATTAATTCAGAAGAAAATGGAGAAGGAAGAGTGATCGTTCTTGATTTGGATCATCCGGTAGGCGTTCCGGAAAAAGCGAAAGATGTGCATTCTACTTCTTTTGTTAAATAGCAAAACTTTTATAAATAACTAAACCTAAACCTTGACGAACACTGTGTGTGAAAAAAAAGGTCGGAAGTGCTTCAAAGCGGCTTCCGACCTTTTTATTTTATTTATTCTGTTATTAAAACCAAGTCAGTGCATATAGATAAAAGACTGCTGCCGGTATAGCCATCAAAGCACTGTCGAAGCGGTCGAGCATCCCTCCATGTCCCGGAAGAATGTTTCCCGAATCTTTAACGTGCAGCTGGCGTTTCAGTAATGATTCTGTCAGGTCACCCCATGTTCCGAAAACGACAACGACTAAAGCCAGACCTGCCCATTCCCACATTGACATAATCGTGAAATAATGTGCCAAGACAAAAGAAGCTCCGATAGCTACTACTCCGCCACCGATGGAACCTTCCCATGATTTTTTAGGAGAAATACGTTCAAACAAGCGGTGTTTGCCAATTAATGAACCGACACAATATGCACCCGTATCACTCAGCCAAAGGAATATAAAGATAGACAATGGCAGGATCGGATTGTAGCTTACGCTGCTATATTCCGGATCAGTATGAAATGCCAAGACATTGAGCAAGGCAAACGGCAGGCCTATATAAAGCTGGCTGAGCATGGAATATGCCCAGTTAAGCATTGGACTTGCCTTTTTCAGATACAGCTCACTGATCATCAAATAGAGTAGCAGCAGCAAATAAGGAATGAAAATCTTGGAGTCGGCTGCATCGATACAGAATCCCATCACTGCGAGGAACAAGTAAGCTCCTCCCAGCATGATAATGGTTTTGTTTACATTGACTCCTTCTGCGCGGCTGTTGATTAACTGTCCGAATTCATAGATTGTCAGTGCACTGATCGCCATGAACAGAATGCCGAAGCTGAAAGAATTATAGAGTATACATCCCACTAAAATGGCAACAAAGAGTATACCCGTAATGGCCCGTTTTATAAAATTACTAATCAAAATCTTCGTGTTTTAATTATTTAGATTCGGTAGTTTGTTCTTCCTCATTGGATTTTGCTTCTATAGTAACTTTTCCTTCTACGGTTACTTTTTTTCCTTCCGCAGTGATTTTCGTTTCTGTAGTTGCTTCTTCCTGAGCAGAATTTTTAGCTTCCTCTTCTTTGATTTCTTGTTCTTCTGCTTTCAGTTTCTCGGCAAGTTCTCTTTCCGCTCTGGCAGCGTCCTGGCTTTCTTTGGCAGCCATGATTTCTTCCGAGCGGGATGCCCACGGGCGTTTACCGAAAATACGTTCGACGTCTTCGGCAAAGATCACTTCTTTGTCGATCAGTAACTGAGCCAGTTTATTGTGTCCTTCCATATGTTCGGACAAAATCTTCTTGGCACGTTCATATTGCTCGTTCACCATCCGTTTCACTTCTTCGTCGATGAGTTCGGCTGTTTTTTCGCTATATGGACGGTTGAAAGAATATTCCTCATTATTATAATAGCATAAGTTGGGTAGTTTGTCACTCATACCTAAATAAGCAATCATGCCGTATGCCTGTTTCGTAACTCTTTCGAGGTCGTTCATGGCACCGGTAGAGATGCGTCCGATGAACAGATCTTCGGCTGCACGTCCTCCGAGGGTAGCACACATTTCATCAAGCATTTGCTCTTTAGTAGTGATCTGACGTTCTTCCGGCAGATACCAGGCGGCACCTAATGCACGTCCGCGGGGAACAATCGTTACTTTGATCAATGGATTTGCGTATTCCAGCAACCACGAAATAGAGGCGTGTCCTGCTTCATGCAAGGCAATCGAGCGTCTTTCCGCTTCTGTAGTAATCTTGGTCTTCTTTTCCAGACCACCGATGATACGGTCTACCGCATCCAGAAAATCCTGCTTGCCTACAAATTTCTTTCCGTGACGGGCTGCGATCAGCGCAGCTTCATTGCAGACATTCGCAATGTCCGCACCGGAGAATCCCGGAGTCTGACGTGCCAGCAAATCTACATCTACTGTATCGTCTATCTTGATCGGGCGCAGGTGTACGCCGAATACTTCTTTACGTTCGTTAAGGTCGGGCAGGTCTACGTGTATCTGACGGTCGAAACGTCCGGCACGAAGCAATGCCTTGTCAAGTACGTCCACACGGTTGGTAGCGGCAAGGATAATCACACCACTATTGGAACCGAAGCCGTCCATTTCAGTCAGCAACTGATTCAGAGTGTTTTCACGCTCATCATTTCCACCCATTGCCGGGTTTTTTCCACGAGCACGGCCTACCGCGTCAATTTCATCGATAAAGACAATACAAGGAGCTTTTTCTTTAGCCTGCTTGAACAAGTCACGTACGCGGGAAGCACCTACACCGACAAACATTTCTACGAAGTCGGAACCTGCCAGTGAGAAGAACGGAACGTTTGCTTCGCCGGCAACAGCCTTGGCAAGCAAGGTCTTACCGGTGCCCGGAGGGCCTACGAGCAATGCGCCTTTGGGAATCTTACCTCCCAAGTCAGTATACTTCTGAGGTTCTTTCAGAAACTCTACGATTTCTTCTACTTCCTGTTTTGCTTCCGCCAGGCCGGCTACATCCTTGAATGTAATCTTGATGGAGCCTCCCTTTTCGAAAAGCTGGGCTTTGGATTTTCCTACATTGAATACACCGCCGGCACCACCGCCGCCACCGCCGCTCATACGGCGCATGAAGAATATCCATAGGGCGATTAATAAAACCAGTGGAAGAATATTAATCAGGATTGCCGGGAAAATATCCGAATCGGCAGGGTAATCTGCGATTCCGTCAAAATGACCGGCTGCTTTTTCGTCCTGCAGAAATTTATCCAGTCTGTCCTTGGAAGGAGGGTTACTGGTGATAATCGGGTTTCTTCCCACTTTGGTGGAGTCCGCACCGAATATTGCACCTACGGCATTCGGCTTGACATGGGCTTCGAGAGTTTTCTCAGAGCCCAGCACTTTGCTGATGTAGCCGTTAGTGACATACTTCTGGAAGTCGCTGTAAGGAACGACTTTACTTCCGCTTCCTCTTGAATCGCTGCTCCACCAAAGGCCGAGAAGCATGAGGGCAATAATCATATATAGCCAGTTCAGATTGAACTTGGGCATATTCACCTTATTGTTAGGCTTATTGTTATTAGTATTATTGTTGTCCATAATTGTGGATTAGTCTAAATCGGGGATTTGAGTAAGTTTGGCGTCAGCCCACAGATGTTCAAGATTATAGAAGGATCTTACTTCCGGCAGAAAGACATGTACGAGTACATCGGAATAATCCATTGCCACCCATTCTGCATTTCGGAGTCCGTCGATTGCGGTCGGTTTGCTGTCTGCACCTTTACGGGCAAACTCCTTGACAGAGTCTACAATAGCATTTACCTGACTAGGGGAGTTCCCCTGGCATATAACGAAATATTTGCAGATGGTATCTTCTATACTGGTTAAATCAGCAATAATGATGTTTTTACCTTTTTTTTCCTGAATTCCCTCTTTAATTTTTTCAATTAATATTTTCGTATCGTTCATTCCTGTAATTGAAATTAATAATTCATGTTCTCTTTTGGTTTATAACAAAAAAGGATTCCCCTTTGTTTCTGATTATAAACGTGATATTTTTGACAAATATACGGTGATTTATTGGATACAAGAAAGTTATGACTTAATTTTTGTGTTTTTTAGGGGAGATGCTTCTACTTAAGGGAGCAAAATGAGAGTTTTTGCAAAAAAAATAGCAGAAATGTTTGCAATTCCCAAATTATTTGTATCTTTGCACCCGCAAACGAAAATTATTGGGCTATGGTGTAATGGTAACACTACAGATTCTGGTCCTGTCATTCCTGGTTCGAATCCAGGTAGCCCAACAAACCACCAGCTTTTTAATGACAAAAACCCGCTAAAACTGCAATTTTAGCGGGTTTTTTGCTTTTTGTGGTATACTTTCAAGTTGGTAAGGCTCAAAAAAAAGAGTCTTCCAAAATGAATGGAAAACTCTTTTTACATCAGCACCGTTTAGGTGATGTTTTTCTGCATCTATGATGGGATACCTATTGTGTCTGTGTTATGACATTTGGCTGCTACCAACCCGGATTCTGAACAAGTTTGCTCGACTTCTGAATCTCGTTTAACGGGATAGGATAGAGGTACATGCGTCTTTCAAAAATACGGGTTTCAAATGCGGTACGCTCCATAAAGTCCTCCAGGTTATCGGCATTCATATTCATACCATGTACCGGTCCGCCTTGCTTATATCCTTCTTCATCGGCACACATCCAGCGACGGACGTCGAAATAGCGTTGTCCTTCGGCGAATAGTTCGATCCGGCGTTCTTTGCGGATGGCTTCTTCCTGTAAGGCTTGGTTGCCTTTTATTTCAGGCTTGATGTCCTTTAGTAAAGGGATACCTGCCCGGTAGCGGACACTGTCGATATGTGCAATGATACGTTCATCCGAAGGATTTACATGGTTCAACGCTTCGGCATATAATAAATAGAAGTCGGCGAGACGGAATAACATTCCTGCTCTGTATTTTGATTTGGCATTGCTTCCTTGGTTTAAAAGATCACGGTTCATTCCCTTGTAAAGCAGATAGCCGGAGTAGCTCATATCCGATTTGGAGTTATCGTCTCCGCTGCCTTTATAGAAATAAATCTGTTTCGTTGTTTTTTGCCATGTCTTGCCGGAGTAAGTTATGGCCTGATAAAAACGTGGTTCGCGATTCTTATACATATTAGGAATGCCGTCTTCGCCAATGCCTTCTTCTGAATAAAGCCCTGACTCGTGAATACTCTTGCCGTCATTCATGTAGAAATCGTCAATGGCTTCCTGCAATACACCTACACAACCGAATCCGCTATATATCGCACGTGGAGTGCATCTGCGTTCTCTTCCTTCTCCACCTACATCGCCCCATGAATTCTTGCTGGTTTGCCAGATAGCTTCCGGGTTGTTCAAACTTACCTGAAAGAGTTGGTATAGAGATTCTTCTGCATTCAACTCTCCGTCTTTATCTTTTTCTTTATAAAGGTGATAGTGAGTTTTTGCATAATCAATGAAGCGCTGCAACGCGTTTAAGGCAGTTTGCCATTTTTTGTCATCTTTCGCAGGAAACAGTTGTTTGTCCTGATTATCCCTCAATGCGATTGCTTCCGAATATCCTCCGTTAAGTAAGGGGCTTGCGGCATACACGTGGAGTTTTGCCAGAATAGCCAATGCTGCCCCTTTGGTAGGTGCTGCGCTTCGATTCTCGTTTGGAGTCCCGTCATCGTTCACTTCCTTTTCAGGCAGCTCATTGTAGCATTCATTGAGTTCGGAATCGATGAATTGCACTACTTCGTCGACAGAGTTCCGGTAATAGTCCAGATCACTTGCGGACGGTTCCGATATTTCTGTCATAATGGGGATAGGACCATACAATTCAAATAACAAGTAGTGATAGTAAGCACGTAGGAAACGAGCTTCGTTTTTCAATCTTGCCAATTCGTCTTCGTCAATGTAATCCGTAACGTCACCTTGCTGTGGGATCGTATGCGAGTATGCCAGAAATTCGTTTGCCTGACGGATTTGTTTGTAAAGACTCCAGCGCGATAAATCCGCCGATCCGGCATGGTAACCTACTGTCGGAATTGTCTTGACATTATTTTGTGCACTTTTTAACTCGTCGGAAACTGCCGGCCAGGGATTATCCAATCCCGTCAAGGCTGCATAAGAACTGGTTATAATAATGTTTGATACATCCGGAATTCCGGAATATATATATCGGTGGAAGCGACGGGCATAACCGGTATTATTGAATACTTCTTCCATGCTTAATTCTGCCGCCAGGTCGTCCGATACATCCAGATAATCGCTGCAACCCGAAAAGAATATCGTGCTTAGTCCTACGGCCACTATGATTGATAGTTTTTTCAATGTCTTCATATATATAATGTATTATATGTATTATTAGAAAGTAAAGTCAAGACCGAATGTGAAAGTCCGGCTCAGTGGATATGAGAAGCCGCCGTTGGTGTTTCCAAGTTCCGGGTCCCACATTTTGATATCATCCCATACACAAAGATTGTTTCCTTGCAGATAAACACGCAAAGCTTGTATACCGATTTTTTTCAGTGTTTTCTCCTTGAAGTTGTAACCGACTTCAATATTTTTCAGTCGCAGGAAGCTGGCATTGCGCAGCCACCAGGTGCTGGCAGCTGTATTGTTATCATAATTGGTAGAGTGCATGCGCGGGAACATTACATTTTGGCTTGGGTTCTGTTCGGTCCATCTGTTGGCTACTTCTGATCGTACAGCGGATTCTTCGACTCCCCATTGGAACGGGAAAAATGCTCCGTCCGAGCTGGCTCCTAATACGGTCGATGTATTTCCTGATCCTTGGAAGAAGATACCGACATAGGCTCCTTTCCATTCGGCATTGAGGCCGAAGCCATAAACTATTTCCGGAACGGAAGGATTTCCTACATCTTCCATTTGGTCGTTGCTGTCGATCTTACCGTCTCCGTTCAGGTCTTTGTATTTGATATCTCCCGGACGTACTCCGCTTGACAAGCCGGATACAACTCCCGGTTTCAGTTCATACTGGCGGTTCAGACCTTCACCTGTTATGTTGAAGTCGTCGGCGGTATAAAGTCCGTCAGCAATGTATAGTTTCCATGAGTTGAGGCGAGTTCCTTTCTTTTCGAGCCACGGATAGACTTGTGGCACCTGATCATATTCGAGGATTTCGTTACGTGCAAATGTAAAGTTGCCGCGTGCGCTCAGGTTTACTTCACCGACTTTATAATTGAGATTCAGACTTGCATCCACACCCTGGTTTTTCACGATACCGAAGTTTTGCCATGGCATTTGCTGGAAGCCTGTCACATTGGAAACGGTATTACGTTGCAATAGGATGTCCTTACGTTTGTTGTTGAAGTAGTCCACTTGCAGGTCAATGCGATTGTCGAATAACCCCAAGTCGATACCGAAGTTGCGTTTGTCTTCGATTTCCCAGGAAAGAAACGGTGACTCGAACTGGGCTTCGGTAATTCCATTGCCTACTCCGCCCAATGCGCCGCTATTGCTGAATCCGATATTATAGCCACTATTATCTTGTTTCATGGTTCCACGATATAAGAAGCGGTTGCCTCCGGTATCGTCGTTACCGGTACGCCCGATGGAGAATCTTAGTTTCAATTTACTTACTACCTTTTTCAAGGCTTCCGGATAATAATGTTCATTGCTGATATACCATGCCAAACCCATGGCGGGGAAGAAACCGAAGCGATAGCCTTTTGCAAAGGTTTCCGAACCGGTGTAGCCGAAGTTACCTTCTAAGAAATAGCGTCCGTCATATCCATAAGTTACACGGCCTACCAAACCTTGCTTTCTATAAGGTAAAGCGTTATTGTGATACTGTGTTTCTTTTTGCATGTATAGGAACATAGCGCCTACATCGTGTTTCTCTGCAAATGTACGGTTGTAATTGAAGGCTGTTTCAAAGTAAATCTTTTTGTTTGAACTGTTACTCAGGTTTTCTGATAACACATCGCTGCCTTCTACTACAGTCTTATATAACAGTTTGCCATTTTCGTCGCGTCCTGTGGCCAGATATTGTGTCGGTGTTTTGGTGCGTTTGGCGATATATGACATGTCTGCGTCAAAGCTGATGAGGCCTTTCCATGTCAAGCCCTTAGTCAGGAAGTCCAGTTTTTGGTCTACTTCCACTTTTGATTGGATGGAAGTTCTCCATTCTTTGGCGTATCCTGAGTTAACAAGCAGGTTGTACGGGTTGGAACGATTGCCTGACGGACGGGGATGTCCGGCCACAGTTCCGTCGGAATAAACTGCCGGCATGATATAAGACGGAGTACGGCACATGGTAGTAAAAATAGTGCTGGTTCCTGTTCCCGGATAATTGGTTTGCAGGTATTGTCCGCTGAGGTCTACTTTTACTGTTGTGGTTTTAGTTGCGTCAAAGTCAATGTTGCTGCGCAGATTGTAGCGCTTCAATCCGATATTGTTATCATAGTCATTGCCGAAATCCTTGAATATACCATTTTCCTGATAGAAGGCGCCGGATACGAAGTAACGGGCACGTTCAGTTCCTCCTCTTACGTTCAGGGTATACCGCATATTATAGGTGTGGTTTCTTAGCATTGTACCCAACCAGTCAGTGTCCGGATATAAATCACGGTCGGCTCCGGGACCGTATTTGGCTATCTCTTCGTCTGTGCGTATGCTGGCGGTCCCTTCGTTGTTCAATGCTTCGTTGTATAGGTTTAACGTTTCTACTGAGTTCATGAAAGTCGGCAGACGTGTTGGTTCGAGAATAGTTCCTTCGGCTCGGAAAGAGATTTTAGGTTTCTGTGAATTTCCTCGTTTGGAAGTAATCAAGATAACTCCGTTTGCGCCTTCGGCTCCGTAAACAGCTGTGGCGGCAGCATCTTTCAGTAAGGTAAATGATTCAATTTCATCCGCTTCAATATCCTGCATTTGCCGGGGGACACCGTCGACTAATACAAGCGGATTGGTACCGCCTTTGAAAGAACTTTGTCCCCGAATCCAAAAGTCGGCATTGTCATATCCCGGTTCACCGGAACGTTGCACTGCGATCAAGCCCGGTACTTGCCCTGCCAGATTATTGGTCATATTACGACTGGAAGAAACGGACAACTCTTTGGGACCGATGGCGTTGATGGAACTCACTACGCTGTTCTTCTTTTGTTTTCCGTAGCCGATAACAACGACGTCCTCCAGCATCTCTGTGCTCGGAAGCATTTTGATTGCTAATACCTTTTCTCCTTTATAAGTGATTTTTTGCTGTTCGTAACCCACATAAGAGAAAAGAAGTATATTGCCTTTTTGGGCTTTGATGGTGAAATTACCATCTACGTCAGTGATGGCACCGACTGTGGTTCCTTCGATTTTTATCTGCACTCCGATCATCGGCTGCCCGTTTTCATCGACTACGAGTCCTGTCGGACTTTGTCCTTGTGCATAAATTGTGTTTATTCCTGCAAATAAGGCAAACAGAATGAAACACATTACTTTTAATATCTTATTCATAAATGTTTCTTTTAAGTAAGAATTAGAAAATAATTAAGGTTACTTGTCCGTGCCGTATACATATATTTCTGCCAGGTGTCCTACAGATGAACCACTGCCCAGAGTGGGGATGTAAATACGTATCCAGCGTGCATCACATGCTTTTACGGGGACCATTTGCTCTGTTTTTATGCTACCGTCAAAGAAGTATTTTCCAATCAGGTTCCATGTTTCACCGTCATCTCCTGCATAAATCTCAAGGTTCATAGAAGTAAGTGCATTTTGTCTGGCGATGAGTCCTAATTGGCTGACACTGTTCTCTTTGCCCATGTCGAGTATTATTTCGTATGGTGGAGCTACTTCTCCTCCCTGCCATTTACTATGCCAGAAAGTGTTTATCTCTCCGTCAATCAAAGATATTGTCTGACCGTTGTGGGGGTAAGCGGCTGAAACTTCGCCTGTCTTTTCTTCCGTGTTGGCAGTCACTGTCCAGTGGTCACGGTTAATAGGGCCGCCTTGTTTGATTACGAAATAGTTGGCTACCGTTTCCTTGTCTATGTTGATGCTGGCGTCTCCTTGTCCGCTAAGTCCGCCGAGTGAAACCGGAAGAAGATAATTTCCGGGGGGAAGTGTTTCACCCAGCAGGCTAATAGCAGAGCCTCCCGTTGTCTTTCCCTTGGCGATAGTGACATCGGGAAGAGTGTAGAAGTCGGAAGGTAAAGGTATGTAATAGGTCGAATTTGCCGAATTGTAGTTGTCCACATAGTCCGCTCCTTTGGTTGCAAACGAGGTCGTCAGATCCCATTCGTTCTCAAAGCTTATCTCTGTGTCGAGATTCATAGGTGAAGTAGTCGTTCCTCCTTCTACTACGAAGTCTCCTCCGGTAGATGCAAGTCTGACGATGGCTTCTTTAACGATAAATCCGTAAAGTGTTGCCGTTCGGTCGGAGTTCATAGGAGTCCCTGTAGAGGATACCCGTAATGGAAGAACGTATTTAAGTTCATCAAAGCCGCACAGGTTGTAGATTTTGTGAGGATCATACACCAGACTGCCTCCTGTTACGCGCCTGTCTCCGCCGGGAGAGACGGAATAGGTTGCATTTTCAATCGTATAGCATTCGGGAGGTAGTAATTGATAGGAAGTGCCGTCCGCATTATTCAGAGAATCCAACAGGGATTGTTCTACTGAAAAAGTCACCGTTCCTCCGGTATCCTCTAATCCTGCCTTGGCAATGGATAGATCAATCTTGTTGAGAGGGCCTAAATCGTAAACTTCAATGGTGGAGAATCCACTTTGTGATGCTGAGAACATTCCCTTAGAACGTTCGTTATCAACATCTTCTACGCAGCTGGTAATGCATAAGAATGCCAGCAAGCATGGTGTTAGTTCAAAGCATTTTTTCATAAATTAATATTAGTTTTATTAAAGGTAAAAAGGGTAAAAACAAGTTGAAGTACTTGTGGGTACTCTTGGATTTGGAATACTTATTTCTTTCTCATAGGCATTAAAATTAGAAGTTAAAACTTTTATTTGTGTGCTGAACTATGCTGATTTAAAGTCAAAAAAATAATAGGTCCTATGTCTTAGTTCTTGTAGAACTATAATATAGTAGATGATAAGATGGAATAGAATGCATGTTGTTGATAATCAATGGGAAGTATTGGGGGCTGTAAACGTGTAATAGTGAAATACTCACTCTGTTTCTACCCGTTGATTGATTAAATGAGAATAATTGAAAAACTTATTTGTAATTTAAATATGAAATATTATTGAAAAATAGTATGACTTTTTCAAACTAATTAGTATATTTGCGCACGAATCGTTGATTTTTAGCAAAAAAGATGGTAAATCTATTGCTTAGTTAGATGCGTTAGTTTAGATACAAATGGATTAACAGACTGTTTTTTGTGCTAAGTTCTACAAGAACTTAGTTTAATTATTCCTCTATTCCTTTTTAATTGGTTGATTGTTTCGGTCAGACCGGGCGAAAAACTCACTTCTTAAATATAAAGCATTTTGGCAGTCGTTTAATTACGGGTGTAAGGGAGAAACTATTTAATTGCTATTTGGATAGTACACAGCGTGATAAAGGTTGTTATATTCTCAAAGAGTTCTCATGCCTTTGAGAAAAAATTCTCACCACACTGAGAAAAAATTCTCAATGCAATGAGAAAATTTTCTCAAAGGCATGAGTATTTTTTCTCAGTGCAGTGAGAATATAATGAAAGCTTCAATAAAAAAGCCAACTAAATCCATAATGGGTTAGTTGGCTTTTATATTAGAGGATTTATCCTTTGTTTCGGGAATATTTATTCTTCCGCTTTCAATGATTCATCGATAACCTTGATTTTCTGTAATACCAGTTCAAGGTCAGCTTTCAGTTTATCCACTTTTCGATTCAGTTCAGTCAGCAGGCTGCTACCTTTCTTGGAAGAAGAAGTAAGGAATCCCAGGTTATTTTCATAAGTCTGAAGTTCATTCTTCATATTCTCATAAATACGTACCAGTTTTTCCCGTTCTCTATATAAAGACTGAGAGCCTCCTCCTTGGATATTGCTGATGTTTGAACGGAAATTGCTTAATTTCTTGTTGGATGTACTGATGTTGAAACGGTCGAACAGTTGATCGATCAAGCCATGATATTGCTTATACAATTTGTCTTTCTCCTTGAACGGAACATGACCGATGGTATTCCACTCCTTCATCAGTTCGCGTACCAAAGTGCTGGCTTCGTCAGTATCCATGTTTTCATCGATTGAAGCTAATTTTTCAATCAACGCTTTCTTCTTCTCCATGTTCTCTATTTCTACAGAACGTTGTGAAGAAGTAGCCTTGTTTTTCTGGTCGAAGAAATAGTCACAAGCAGTGATGAAACGTTTCCATACGGCATCCGAGTATTTCTTGGCTACCGGACCGATTGTTTTCCACTCTTTCTGCAATTTGGTCAGCGCATCAGCAGTTGCTTTCCAGTCGGTGCTGTCCTTCAGTGCTTCTGCCTTTTCGCAAAGTGCTTTCTTCTTTTCCAGATTCTCGTTCATTCCTTCTTTCAGAGCCTTGAAGAATTCTCCTTTCTTTTTGAAGAAGTCATCGCAGGCATGACGGAAGCGTTCGAAGATCTTCACATTCATCTTTTGGGGAGCGAATCCGATTGTCTTCCATTTGTTTTGCAGAGCAATCACTTCCTGCGTCTTGTTCTCCCAAGCCGAGAATGTTTTCAGTTCATCATATTCAATTGCTTCTACAATTTCGCAAATGACAGTTTTTTGATCCAGATTGTGCTGTTCCGATTCTTTCAGCGCTTCGAAATGTTGCTGGTGACGGCGGTTTACAGCCGTAGAAGCAGCCTTGAAACGGTTCCAGATTTCGTCACGCAGTTCTTTAGCTACCGGACCCGTATCACGAAATTCCTGATGCAGCTTCTGAAGTTGGTGGAAAGCGGAAACTACATCTTCTTCGTCAGCAAGCTTTTCGGCTGCTTCGCAAAGATGAGTCTTGATCTCCAGATTCTTTTTGAAGTCGTATTCACGAAATTCGTTGTTCAGTTTCAGCAGATCATAGAATTTCTCTACGTACAGTTGGTAATTCTTCCAAAGTTCATTCACCTTGCCCTGCGGAACCAGTTTGGTTTCGTTCCATTGTTGTTGCAGCTTTTTGAACTCTGTATAAGATTTATTGGCATCATCACCCGATTCTACCAGTTCTTTAAGTTCTTCGATAATGGAAAGCTTGACTTGCAGATTTTCTTCTTTCTGACGTTCCTGTTCGGCTACAAGTTGACTTCTTTTCTCTTTGATCGATCCCATGAGGCGTTTGAATTCCTCTTCTGTCGGATCATCCTTCGGAGTGAAGTCTTCGGCAGCGCCTCCATTGTCGATAAATTGCTTTTTAGCAGCTTCTAACTCGGCGTTGTGTAACTTGTAGAATGATTGTTTTAGATTGTCAATTTCCTGCTTGTTTGCGTTTTCCGAGTCTTGCGCAAGCTCTTTCAATCGGTTCAGTACGTCTTCCTTTGTGGCAGGTTTAGGTGCTGCTTCAGTCTGAACTTCGGCAGTAACTTCTTCAGTAACTTTTTCGGTACCTTCTTCAGTCGGAGTCTCTGTAATGGCTTCAGAAACCTCAACTGTTTTCTTTTCTTCTTCTAACTCCCCTTGGTTCAAGGGAAGATTAGTGTCATGAGCGTCCATCATTGTATATTAGTTTTGGGTCACAAAATAATGAAATAAAACGATTACTTCATACTCTTTTGCTTATTTTTTTTTGATTATCGCATTTTTATGATAATAAAACAGTAATTCCCATGTACAGCATCATACCGATTATGTCATTTGTGATGGCTATAAACGGACCTGTTGCGATGGCGGGATCTATTTTTAGTTTCTCCAGTGTCATCGGGACCAGTGTGCCGAAGATGGAGGCGAACATCACAACGGCAAACAGGCTGATGGATACGGAAAACAAGGACATCATCCCTTGCTGTACCGGAATGATACAGAAAGAAGTAGCCGTCGCACCGAACCGGATAAAGTTGTAGGTATATAC
>Ga0224744_1101_pt1 | contig 14447 bp, 9 predicted proteins | sample LIM_E_Vancomycin_FD_161636 | JGI IMG/M metagenome (GOLD analysis project Ga0224744, IMG submission 161636) | Enriched cells from gastrointestinal tract of the lab mouse from Pacific Northwest National Laboratory (PNNL), Richland, Washington... | ecosystem: Host-associated > Mammals > Digestive... | reverse complement strand
TCAATCCTTGTCTCTGTCTCCTTGATCTTGAGTTCCTGGCTGTTGGCTTCCTCGCGAATTCTGCCCTTCTCAAGGTTCAAGTCTAGTCTTACGCTTGACTGGATCCTTTGCACCTCATCCCTTAGCCTAGAGTTCAGCTTCGCCAGGTCGTTGGTAAGACGCTCGTGCGAAGCGCGTGTTTGGCCTGACTCGGTGCTGTCTGCACTCAGCAGCTCAGAGCGGAGTTTGGCGAAGTCGACCTTCTGAGTATAAGTTGCCTTCTCCTGGTCCTCACGCAAGACCATGGTGCGAGTAAGGTTCTGAATTGACTCTTCAATCACGTCTGAGAGGACCTTCATCATCGCTTCGGATTGCGCCTCACTGAAGCCTTCAGCTTGCAAGCGTTGGACGAACTTCAGGGTGTCGAAGTGGTGGTCCTTGGCCATGGCAGGCGTTGAAGAGAAGGCGCGCGAGAAAGCATTCTGTTGCTGAGATATAGGGGGCAGTCGGCGAGCTGTCCATCGTTGTCTGGCTGCAGCGGATGTTGCAGTAGTGCGGCTAGCAGTCGACTGCTGCTTGTGTTGGAAGCCATGGTTGGCAAAGGCCGCTGAGGGTCGAATAGTGCTAGCAGTCCAGGAGAGGCGAGGCAGAGCCTCAAGAGTGCGGAGTGCAGATGGCGCGGCCATGTTTGATGCTCCCGGGTATCGTGCAGTGCAGTAGACAGATTGATGCTTAGTATCAGATCGCCCCGGAGTTGCAGTCACTCTCCCACGTTGTTGTCAGAGTTCCCCCCGAGATCGCTATCTGCGCCGGCTCAACGTCCACTCACGAGCCTGCGGAACGACCCTATCGCTATCACTGCTGCAGGCCGTTGCGCCAGGGCCTTGGTCTTGGATCGACCCAAACTCTACAAACAGAGCCTCACGATTCCAGAGAGAATGTGGACTGTTTTGATTGCACATCGAAGTTTGACAAGCCGCTTCTCGATGGAGTCTTGCCTGTCTGGTCAGGTGGCCCAATCCCGTCGCGGCGCATGTGCTCTCGTCTCACACCCCTCTGCTGAGCAAAAGCTAGGCTGACGTAGTTAGTTCGTCTCGGCGTCCCAGCAGGAATGCCAACCAGATCGTTTGGCAAGCGATTCTCGTAACACTAATAGGCCTGCTGTTATCGCCCACCACCATCATCTCTTCTTATCTTGACCATAAAGCAGCCCTGTAACCGCCTACTATTCGCGCAAAGTCCCGCAAGCGTGCGCCTACCGACGCATCCACGACATCATCGGCGCGACAAGCAATATATACCCAGCTTGCCCCGCGCGATCGCAAACATGCTCCATAAACCCAAAGTAACCAACGGACCTCCTCGCAGCATGTCTCACGGTAGAGGCGGCGCAGGCAACATGGGCTCCGACCTTACTGAGGTGGAGTCCAAAGATCTTCACACTCCCACGCTGAAGTCCGAGCACTACACTACTGGTCGCGGCGGTGCGCAACATCTTCCTTCGCGCGAACACGTGCGCTCTGCGATCTCTTGCTAATCTTGTACATCCAGGCCAAGGCAACATCGTGACCAACGACAACGCAACAAACGCGCGCCTTGCGCAAGACGTCGAAATGGCCGCCAAAAAGGAACCCACCACCGGCACCTACCACTGGGGCCGTGGCGGCGAGGGCAACATGATGACGCTCGGTGCAGGCGAGCACAAGAAGAAAGAGCGCTCTGTCAGCAGAGGCGAGGCCGGTAGCGAGAAGCCGAGTCTCCTCGAGAAGGGCAAGCACGCGCTCGGTCTTGGCCACAAGGAGAAATAGGGAAGACTGGTTGATGAGCTTTGGAGGATTCCATTCATGAGGACCGTCTCGTACGAAAAGGGTGGGTGGAAGGGATATGACTTTGATACCCATGGTAATAGTTCTTGTTTTGGGCTGGTAAGAGCCTAGTACTGGCGGTTAGCCTTTTTAAAAATGCAAATACAATACGCTGAATCCAAGTCATCGGTCATGCATGTAGCAGTCTTTCACCGTGAGGTGTTGTCGGTGGAAGTCCAAACAACCTTAAAGCTCTAAATCGCTCCTTCCCTTGTTGTGTCAACTCAAAGTCAACCTCACGTCGTAAACATGCACAGCTTTGAGTTGGGCGACTCCACACAACCTCAAGACGTGACATACAAGCTCTTTCATCTCCATTCCTCCCTAGTCATAAATATGGTGTTTCCGCTGCGTTGGTAAGCCGACGTCGACATCGCGTGAATACTGCTTCGCGACGCTGGTGCGTCATTACCATGGCAAAGTCCAGTGCCAATCACCAGCACAGCGCGAGAGGCGGATCAAGTGCGCAAGGATTTTCCCCAAGTTCACGAAGCTCTTACTATGAATTGGCTCAAACAAGGCTTTGTCTTGAGAGATCTGGCACTATGTTTCCCTGCTGGCACTCACAGGCTTCCCTGTTGATCAAGCGTCCAGCAACACTTTCGAGGATCTCTCGCAAAGATGTGCAATTTCTGGTTCCTGTTGAGCCACGAGTTCCGGACTTCTAGCGCGAGCGTAGGGACAGCAAATGCATTGATTGCTCCTGGATGTTGCTTCCGACTTCCGAGTGAAGAACGAGACAACCATCGATCGATTTGATGTATTTCACTTGCGCAAAGACCTTTGCCACAATGTCTCCTGAATCTGAGGGATGTCCGAATCATCCAAGGAGAGATTCGCGTCGCTGGCAATTTTGCTCTCGGTGCTATACAGTTCGTTAGGAGCCTAGGATTGTGGTAGCGATCTCCGCTCTGTGGGCACCACTCTTTCGAAACGCTGGACAGAAGGCTTACGCAATGCACATTCGTGTTACGTGCCCTACTCTTCCAAAAGACTGTAGGATATTAGTGCAGGAAACCGACTTGGAGGTTGCCAAGCTGTTCACATCTCAACCTTAGATTTGCCGCTAGTTGGGTTAGAGAACTGTCTCTACTTCACGCTCCTGGTGCTATATTGACGGACTGTGGTAGGGCTGCCACTAATGCCGAACAAATCCAAGAATAAAGAGGGAAGCAGCCGACTACCTAAAAGAAACTACTCGTACTGAGGTGTTCTCATGTTCTCGAGACGAGGGTATCCTTGATTCCTCGGAGTCAAATCCGCGGCTTTTACCCGGCGCCAAAGCAAATGCCGTCTTCAAACGGGTACTGCGGTTTTTTTCGGACGATGCGGGACATCGGAAAAGCATGCGCTGTCAAAAGGAGAGTGGGACCAGCACCAGGAAGTCTTCTGTTTCTGCTGCTCACCGCACTTTGGCGAACATTTGGAAGCGCGCGTTCAGAACCCCACGCTGTCGCCATCTCGCAGGATCCTCGACAAGGAATGGAAATGAATCCGTACGCTTGACTTGCACGCCTTCGCCGCTATCGGGCAGCCCTATTATCAAACTTGTAGCATTGGAGCTGTCCAAAATTTGGTCTCAGGACCTTACCAGCTCCCCCACGCGGCCATGTGCGTGCCTGTAACGCAAAAGTCATGGTCCACCAAGCCCGGGCTCATACCTGAATCTCAACTTTCGCCAATATTTTGATGTATAATCTCCGGCCATACTTGCCGAATGACCTCTAGTGCTGCGAGTCTACATCGCTTACTGGATCAATCGTATAGTCGCCGTTGACCGCCGAGTCGCCTGAATAGCTCGAATAGCGCTTCGCGGGTTCGGGCAACGTCCGTTCAGCGTTGCTTTTTTTTCATCCGAGTTTCTCTAGTACTTTCGAAGACCGTTTACATAGCGGAGAGGTGTGGGATGTCTTGGCACATCAATTGGTCCAACAGAGAAGGCGCCAGAAGCGCCGAACATTGGGCATCTAGTGTACGCTGTGCGAGCACGATCGCGGCGATGTTGCGCTGTCGCTCGACGTCGTCCAACTCATGATAGCGGACGGCGATCGTAACAACGTGCCCATCGTCGCAGGCATCACCTGGTTCTGCTCATATCATGTGTTCCCCAGGTTTGTACAATTCTGTGCAAGATCAGCCTTGACAGTAGCACACATGGACTCGGCTGCACTGCACGCGTGCCCAAGCGCTTGAGCATGCATCAACTACAAGGGACACCTGCGTCGATCGCTTATCTGCCGCTACACTTTAGGCGAACCACCACATGGCCGGCCAAGATGGAAACGCGTAGGGCGAAACACGACAAGGTCAATCCTTCCCGCGAAAGTGGTCCGGGGAATTTTCGACAGCGAGCGTTCGCGAGTGTTGTCCGTGCCATTGAGATCCTTCATGGGTCACCATGTCCAATCAGCGGCAACGAGCAGCCCTGAGCCCGTTCCGTCTTGCGATCCGCAAAGCCTTTATGCCTGACCCGTCCTGTACTCTGCATCGAAGGAAGTCCTATGTCAGTTATCGATGGCTGTATACATCGTAATCGTTGAGATATTAGCATCATCCTTTGAGCCAACGCCACACTATGCAAACAAACGCCATCAAAGTCTCGGTACGGCTCTCCCAGGCAAAGCCACATTCGGTTCGGCAGTATTATTATTATTGTTCGGCTGCGGCTAGCCAAAATTATTGAGAGATGTCGTTAGGAGAAGCCCGAGCGTCCGGCGCCGTACCCGAAGCCAACGGGCGCTTGTTTGGACTACGCCCTGACTTTTGCAGATTTGAAGTCTCGTGCCTACCCACCCGGTGGACGCCAATTTGCAAGGATTAGAGGCCCTTGTTGACCAGAGACCCAAATGTCAGAAAGCTTTGCTCTGATAGTGCGGTTTGAGGCTGCGTGCTGGGTGGGTGCGAGATCCGCCTGGCCAGTCATCCAGGCGGAGATCGACGCAAAAAGTGCCTTGCGTGGAGGCCACGAGACGCAAACCTACGCAATGGGCAGCAGTTGGGTTCGAACATTTCCTTTCCATCAGTTTTCTTCGGGTCCCCGGAGCATTCCCTTGCGCTTCGCTATACCTCTAGCCTATGGGGTCTGTTCAAGCATTGGGATGGGGCCTTCTTTCTTACAGCTGCTAGTGAACCACGAGGCCGCATTTTCTCCTCGATAGCCTCGTGGTCTGGCATTCACTTGACAGATCAGATTCTTGCCCTCTGCGTGCAAATTCTGCATTCGGACAGGCACGACGCGGCTTGCTTCTTTCGTCCACGCCTCTCGCTCTTGTTTGACTTTTATTACCTGCATCTTTCCCTTCGACATGGCCTCGGGCCCACCCCCCATATCATCCATGGGTTATGCGCCTAACGACCCTCGCCGTGGCAATGCCCTATATGGACGGCATGATGATGCCTTTGCTAGACAGTATGTCAAGCTGCCCAACTCTTACTACATGTCAGGCTTACCAATGGCTCTACTAGGCAAAGATTTGCTCAGCCTGCCGATAGATCGGATCTTTGGTCTTCCACGAGACCTTCACCGGCCGTGAGGTATGTCTCTACATAAAAGCCCACAATGTTGTCGCGACAACCCATGCTCAGTCATCTCAAAGCTATCCACCTGGCCTTATGGCTGCCGAACAACGAACGTTCCAAAACAACCAACCGCAACGATGGGGAACAGACCCAGATTGGTCGAACAGACGTAACGTCAGCTACCCAGAGAACTCACCATGGCCTGCCTCGCCGGGGCTAGGTCAATTCCCTCCTTCGAACAATCGATCGCCCGCCGACAGCCAGCCATACAGTCCCTGGGAAAGCAGCTACCCACAGCAGGGCATCCAGCGCAGCCCCCCAGAGACGACCAGGATCAACTCATTGCCAAACTACTACGGCGAGACAGCCTCTAGCACCACAAGCCTCCACAGCGGCGGCAAGACCTATCCTCAACGCCGACCCTCCAACCGCGACGAATTCGACGGCCCTTCCCAGCTACTAGACAAGCCTGCCGATGGCGACTACGAGCCAAAAGAGGAGGACCTGCCGCAGCTGCCCATTACACTATACGCACAAGAACAAGACGAGATCCTGACGAAAGTCAACGACCGCTTGTCGCAATGCGGCTACGACTTCGTAGCGCGCTACCAATTCCCCGTGCCCATCGAGCCAGACAAGCGCGCCGTCCGCAACGCCGCCGACCGCGAATGGTCGGAATGGGTATACCTGCTGAAGCGCCTGGCGACGAAGCGCCGCATCCCTGCTCGCGTGCTCTACAACGGCCAGATCAAGCAGCTGATCACGATCCTCGAGAACAGCTTGGAAATGCGCCACGCGGCCAAGCACCAGAGTCGCCCGCTCAAAGACGATCGCAACATCTTGCAGTTGATCAGCTCTGGTCTTCAGGTTGCGAAGATTCTCAAAGACCCGCGCGCGATGCAGTATTTGGACAGTCTTTACGTGCAGACCGAGCGCTTGATCCAGGGCCGCAGAGGCACTATGCAGCCGACTTCGTTCGGTGGTATTTGAGATGACTCAATGGGTCGCTTAAGGAAAGAAGCACGCGATGTGGAAATGACTCGCATCGAGAGCAAGGATGGCACGGCTTGGAGAACTAGTGCCTGCATCTCACACACGCCATGCCGCGGTCAGCCCGCATCTCGTCGCCAGGGAAGTCACAAAAGAAGACAAGAATCGGGAGAGAGCCGTCAGCCCGCTCAGATGGTTCGACTTCCTCCATCTCGTTCCCCCAGAAGCTTGACGGGCTCATCGTGGACAATGGCGCTGATGATTCAAGAAGTCGAGCCTAATTTGCGCGCCCATGAAGAAAAAAAATTGTCGCAGAGGCTGAGAGATGAGATGCACACGTAACACGCACATGCACGTCGACAGTATTGGATTGGTTATATCCAAGACACAACAGCTCGCTTGACATTGGCTGAACAGTGCCGGCGGTTGGATGGACGCCTAAGGGACTGGTGTCGAGCTTTGTAATTATAATAGCACAGAAAAATCACATGAAATTACGGTTGAAAAGACATTGCGGGAGAACTCTTCGAGACGTGGTTGCATGTACACATTTCATTGGCTTCAATGTCGCCCGGTGAAGTTGCTTCGTCTATGAAAGCAGGGTTTTCTACCACCCTCCCTTCCCACCAAATCCACCACTATCCTCAATCTTGCCCCTCCCTCTCGTCGACTTCTGCTGCGCAGCTTCATGTTTCCTCAGCTCCTCAGGCACCCTCGACAGCGAGCTCTTGCTAATCATCTGCTTCAGATCATACAGCACATCACTATCCTCGCCACCCAAGAAAGTAATCGCCACACCCTGCTTGCCCGCACGACCCGTACGACCAATACGATGCGTGTAACTCTCAATGTTCGTCGCCATATTGAAGTTGATAACTAGCGAAACATCCGGCACATCGATACCACGACCCGCCAGATCAGTAGCGACGAGAACTTGCGTTTGGCCGTTGCGCACAGAGAGCAGCGCTGCTTCACGCTGGTCTTGCGTTTTGCTTCCGTGCAAGGTGACGGCGCTGAAGCCTTGACGTTGAATTTCGCGCGCGATGGCGTCGCAGTTGCGCTTGATGTTGACGAAGACGATGATGGGCGGCTTGAATTCGTGCGAGTACAGGATGTCCGCGAGGCGTTTCTTGCGCTTGTCTTCGCCCTGGATGAACTCGACGCGTTGCTCGACGGTCTCGACGGCTTCGCCGACGTTGCCGATTGTTACGATGGCTGGACGGCGGAGGTATTTGCGGGCGATGCGCTCGACGGCCGAAGGCATGGTGGCTGTGTACATCATAGTTTGGCGGTATCTGTCCTTGCCACCGAGGTGACGAGCCATTGCCAACGGGTTTTCGGCGTCGTCGGTATCGGGCTTCTCGTTGCTGGCAGGAAGAGCATCGAGAATCTTATTCACGGGCTCTTCGAAACCGAGGTCGATCATACGATCAGCTTCGTCCATGATGATGTAGCAACATTGACTTAGCACCAAGACACGACGCTCAATACAGTCGACGAGACGACCAGGTGTAGCGATGATGATTTCGGCACCATCGCGCATGTTGTAGGATTGTTCTTCAATACTGTGGCCACCAACGAGGGAGACACACTTGAAGCCGAGAGGTGTAGCGAACTTCTTCGCTTCAATCTCAATCTGTTGGGCCAATTCACGAGTAGGTGCCAGGATGATCGCATATGGTCCATCGTTCTTCGTAAATTCGTTCAACTCGGGCAGCTCCGAGATGTAGACCAGCAGTGGCAGCAAGAATGCTGCTGTCTTACCGGAACCAGTCACGGCAACACCAATCAAGTCACGAGACTGCAGTGCAACGGGAATAGCAGCTCTCTGCACAGCCGAAGGCTCTGCGTAGCCCACCTGGTCCACAATGTCCAATAAGCGAGTTGGCAGTCCAGATTCCTTCCAGCTGCGCATAGGATTGGGGATGTTGCCACCCTTGGTAGCAATATTGAAATCTTCCTTGAAAATGCGCCAGTCTCTTTCCCGCATCCGCTCCAAGGGTTTTGCGCTCCAGTGGATGTCGATTCCATTTCTTCCGCCTTCCTCGCGTCTTCTGCGCTCCATTTCCAGGATCTGCGCAGCTCGCTGTGCTCCAGCCTCAGGGTCACGCTCTACCAGAGACGCAGCATATTTCCGCACTTGCTCTTCGTTCATGTCATCTGTGAAACCTCCTAGCTTTCCACGTCCGAAGAAATTGGTCTCGGCACGTGTGTTGTACAGAGGATTGTAGTCCGGGCTAGTATCCTCCTCGGTGTTCCATTCAAAGTTGAACTTCTTCTCGGTCGTTCTTTTCCTCTTTTTCTTTGCCGAGAATGATGAGACTTGAGTATCGGCTCCCATGTATCGTTGCCTGATCATTGTGCTTTCAACATCTGCGTCCTTGCCTTTCTTTGACTGCGGCCCATCGACAACCGCAACAGCTTTAGGAGCAGGAGGAGGCTTCATATCGTAGCCCTTGTTTGGCAGCTTCTGAGTTGGTTGTTGTCCACGGGCGCCGCGTGGTCCAGTCTGCATAGAGCGCGGCCCAGTGGGTGCGGCAAATCCATTTGTGCCGTTCGTGGCGTTCGCGGGTGCAGTCTTGCCATCATTTCCACTGACTTCTGGTTTCGCTGCCGCGACCTCTTTCTCTCTCTTCTCAAGAGCAAGTCTTTCGCGTTCCTTCTTCGAGAGGAACTTTGGCTTCGCTGCCGCCTCGTCCGCGGCTTTCTTCTTGGCGAGTAACTCTTCGATACTAAGAGGCTGTGTTTTCGGTTTGGCGCCCCATCCTAATTTGCGCTTCCTCAGGTTCGGTTGCAGGTCCTCTTCGGTATCCAGATGTCCGTTGGTAGGAGGAGGTGGTGGTGGGGGCGGAAGATCTAAGGCCGGTGGAGGCGGCGGCGGGACATTATCTGAGGGTGGTGGAGGTGGTGGTATTACATCCGAGGGCGGTGGAGGAGGCGGAGGTATGTCCATGGTGATCTGTCGAGCAGAACAGGTTGTGTTGATGAATTGTCGTTGCAGGCGCAAAGGTTGTCTTGAACATGTGAAGCTCGCGCTAAGCAGCACCGCTGCAAGCTTGGGCCGGCCGACTTCACTCCTCTACGCAAGGGCTCCATCTCCTTGGAACTGTAACCAACTACCGACCTACACACTCACTTGATTGCAAATATCATGTACATGCATCTATTTATCACACGATCTTGGTAGCATGTCTGTAAAATATACTTACAGTCAGAAGTGATATTTGATTCTTCTTTGGTGTACAATACACGACTATCGTCGACGCTACGTGTACAGCAATGAACAGCATGCTCCACCTCTCATGAGCATCTCTCACTGGCAATAATATTCTCGAACGCGACCAGAACAGATGGAAATGTGCTTAGTAATCTCTGAGATACACAAGGTACCAATATGCTTTCGTAATATTGCTTGATGATCAAATATTCCCTTCCGTGCATGCTCGCAAAAAAAAAAGACAATTGCCAACCCACGCCCGGCATCAAAGCCACAAAAATCACACTACTCAAACGCCTTCGAAATGTATGTCAAAAAAAAAAAAGACTCGCGAAATATACTACCGTCCATACGCCTCGAGCGCCTGGCTGTCGAAGGCATCTTTAAGCAGAAGCTGGTATCTGTCGTTCAGTCGTCAAGTGGGCAGGTCTCTGCATCGAGCACGACCTAACAGCGGCCCTTTCAGGCTTAGGCCCGTCATGAGTTTGGGTCGAGATAGTCAATCCGGTTGACTATGTATCTTTTGGTGGCGATGACGCTGAGGAGACCGAGGTGGGTGACTTGACCGGCTCCTCGGAAGCTTCTCGCTTGACTTCAGGCTCTGGTTTTGCGATTTTGTCTTCCGTGGCCTCTTCTGCTTTGCGAGCCTCTTCCCTTTCCTCGAGGTAGCTATCTAGCAAAGATGAACCAGCGGCTGGAGCGTCCAACTTTCTCCTCTTGCCGCGAGGTGCGGGCTCTAATGGCGTACGGCAGTAGGTGACAGTCCTGGTGACGACTTGGCGCACACTAACTTTGCCGGGCTTGCCATTGGCTTCTGGGTCGGCATCGCGTGGTGAGTAGGTAGCGCTCCAGGGAGCAGCGCTGAGTGGTGTGCCAGAGTATGGTGATGGCATCGAGTGTGCTGAGCTGAGTGCTGGTGTGAAGGGTGACTGAGGGATGTGTAGTCTTCGTGGTGTGCGTGATGATCGCGGAGCTGGCATTGCGAACGATGAAGGTGGTATGGTGATGCGAGGTGATTGAGGCTTAGATCGGGATGTGGTGTTGGCGCTGCTGTGCGAAACGATACTTTCAGTTGAGGACGTTGAGGAGGAAGAGGCGGATTCGAATGATGTGTTGCGAGATAAGGCTGGTTGAGAGGTTGCTGGGCTGTGGATCGGTTTGTCGACGCCAATCTCAGAGATTCTGTTCGATGTCTTCTCTGCTGGGAACTTGAAGTGGGTACTGGTGCCTGTAGGCAAAGGGCTCATTAAGGCCGGAGACATGTTCTTGAGGAAGTCGAGGTAAGCGGAAGGTGGGGTGATTGGAGTCTTCAAGGCATCGTCTTTTTTCAATAGACTTGGAGATGCAACCATTGGGCTCCGCAGTTCAGATGGAAAGGTTCCAGATCCGGGAGTTTGCAAGGAAGAGGTTGCGTGAGAGCTTGAGTGTTTGTTGAAGCCGGCAGCAGCCATCGTAGCAGTGGCAGTCGCCGAAGCCATGATTGAGTATGTGTCTTTGAGTAGTAGTGAAATGAGAGACAAATGTAGCGAACGGTAAGGCAACGACGACACCCAGTAATTGGGGGCTGGCACTGGCGAAGGTGAATGCCGTGGACAGGAAAAGAACCGGGGCAAGAAGGGGACGAAGCGAAGCTTAAGGAGGACCGAAGGAGTGTGTCGAAAGCAAACGGTAACGGGGCAGTAGGCTGCAAGAGCGCATGCACAGTGTAGCAAGAAACGAAAAGGCGGCGTCAAGATGCGGCGGGCGCGTAGACAACTGAGCAGACCCAAGATGATGTCTCTCGGGCCGCTGTTTGTGATGCGAGCAAGGCGGCAGAAGAGCCAATAGGAGAGGGCATTGCTAGAGGCGTTACTATAACGGGAGTGTTTGGCGACGAGGGTCACCAACGATGCCGCAGATCTGGTCGCCTGTGATTCGCCATCTCTAAGCGCCCAAGGACTCGCTTATAATTGGATCCGCGTGGCAAGGCCTGCAGCAAGAGGGTGACGGGTGCTGCTTACTTCACCGGTCCAAAGCTATGCCGTCCCATTATTACTGTGATTGACTGCCGTCAGTGAGGTTGTGGCTCGAGTAAAGTTACCATGACAGTGGAAGGTGTCGTTGGCACAAAGGCTATAATTGTTCTCGGGACACGTTGATGTGGAGGGCAGGAATCTGTGGGGAATTGCCGTTGGCGCTCGTCGCGTGGCACTCCAGGGCTTAGAGAAGAAGCACAGAGCGCTCTACCTCCTACTACTGTTTCACTACTCTGGCACTCTAAATCATACATGCTTCACTGTTCTATCACCAAACCTTCAGCAACGTGATGGCCATGCGCCAAACTGAAGCCTAATAGAAAAGGAACAACCTACTCACCACGCCAGCGACGTCTTGGGTTTAGGCGCGCGTTCCCATGCATGATGCATGACCAGGGCTCTGACAGGCGCCTCGCTCAGTATACGAAAGCATCGTCCATGGCGCTTTGCAAGATCTGTTCATAACCACTCGTGGACACTTGCGTCTTCACTGTTCTTTCACTTCGGGTTCCAACATGGAAATTCGATCCTACGGCTTCTTAAAATAACTAATAACTCCTGCCATTGACATCTGGCATACGCCTCATCAGCCCAAGCACATCTTAGCGCGCGGCCCGCTTGCGACAGACGGCTCTTGCAGTTGTTGCGAATTCCAGCGAGCCGCCTGCCTGCAACTCCGACCGCAACTGACATTTCTATATACGCTGGAGACATGAAAAAATCAAAATAGAATGGGCTTTAGGGTTATCGAGCTACGGTCGGAAGTGTTCTTGGAGTCGCTGTCCTCGTGGTTTTCATTCGGCAATTGCGCGATTCGCTCGAAACCCAGACTTCCATGTCTCCAGATCACACGATGATTTCTCATGCCTCTTCGAGGATATCGATGTTGCGACCTCCTGTAGTTGCTGGCGGTCGTTCTATCATGAATATGTGGTGCTACTCATCAAGAAAACATCGATCGGCACCATCGGCTCGCAGCCATATCGACCACAGTGCTAATTCACCGTGAAGCTGGAATATTGGGCCGCTGTGATCGATCATCCGCATTACCCGAACGGAAAACAACACAGTTTACATTCGTTCTCGTGCCGTTCATTGTCCAGCTTGTCCGACGCTTGAAGAAATTCTACGATTATGCCACATCCAGCTTTGCTTCTTTGGCTTTTTCGATCTTGAGCCACAATTTACGACTCATTACACGTGATCTTCATTCACATGTTCGGTCTAAGGGTACCATGACAGCCTTGCACCCTTCTCCCCGCGGAAAGTGGGGCTGAATCGTTCAGGGCCGCTTACCTCCACCTGATTCCAAAGTCCACGTGCTAGCTGAAGTCCCGCCAACTTCTCAGCTTCTACGCTTTCGAACCACCGATATTACAACAAACAACACATTCTCTGGCCAGCGACCATGGCTCAGATCCAAGCCTGTAGGTACAAGACTGGAAAAACTTTAGGTGCGGGCTCCTATTCTGTCGTCAAGGAGTGCGTGCACATCGATACCGGGCGTTACTATGCCGCAAAGGTCATAAACAAGCGCCTCATGGCAGGCCGCGAGCACATGGTGCGCAACGAGATCGCTGTGCTGAAGCGCGTGTCTATGGGTCACCAGAACATCCTGACACTGGTGGACTACTTCGAGACCATGAACAACCGTAAGAGCGCAAAAAGATCCGATTTATACTTCCGGAAGCTTACAATCAGACAGTCTACCTCGTAACCGACCTAGCTCTCGGCGGCGAGCTCTTCGATCGCATCTGCCGTAAGGGCTCGTACTTCGAATCGGACGCCGCCGATCTCATTCGTGCCACCCTCTCAGCTGTCGCATACCTCCACGACCACGGCATAGTACACCGCGATCTCAAACCTGAAAACCTGCTCTTCCGCACGCCCGAAGACAATGCCGACCTACTCATCGCCGACTTTGGCCTCAGCCGTATCATGGACGAGGAGCAATTCCATGTGCTGACAACAACATGCGGTACACCTGGCTATATGGCACCGGAGATTTTCAAAAAGAGTGGACACGGAAAGCCCGTCGATGTCTGGGCCATCGGCGTGATTACATACTTCCTGCTGTGCGGCTACACCCCATTCGATCGCGATAGCAATCTGGAGGAGATGCAAGCCATTCTGGTGGCGGACTACAGCTTCACTCCGCTGGAATACTGGCGTGGCGTCAGCGTCCAGGCTCGCCAATTTATTAAACGCTGTCTCACAATCGACCCAACCCAGCGCATGACTTCACACGAAGCACTCTCACACCCATGGATAGCCGGTCCAGAATCCGATCGTGGCGGCGAGGATCTGCTGCCCACGGTCAAGAAGAACTTCAACGCCAGGCGAACTCTCCACAAAGCCATCGACACTGTGCGTGCTATCAACCAGCTACGCTCAGGTGGCCTGGGCATGATGGACGGCGCCAGCTCAACAAACCCAAAGCGCGTGCAAGACTCTGACGGCGACTCGAAGATGCAGGACGTCGCGAGCGCGGATGGCAAGGGTCAAAGCGATGCGCAGATTGAGGAGCAGCAGAGGAGGATCGACGAGACTAGTCAAGGATTGTGGGACAACCGGGCGCAGCAGGCTGGCCAGGCGGCTTAATGAGACACGGCGATGGTGATGGCGTGCGATCGAGCGGGCATTTTCCTTTGCATCATATTTTTTCCTTTGGATAATTTCTTATTTACAGAGTAAGATCGATCCGGTATATCTTTACGACGCCGGCATGCGGAGCTGTGCAAGGCTGCTGTTTTGTACATCCCAGCCGGCGGTTTACGGCCATTTGCCACACACTTAGACGGCATCATGCTTTATTGAGAGTCCTTCTGTGGTGAAGCTCGACTTTCTATCTGGCGTGGCCAC
>Ga0224744_1080_pt1 | contig 15917 bp, 12 predicted proteins | sample LIM_E_Vancomycin_FD_161636 | JGI IMG/M metagenome (GOLD analysis project Ga0224744, IMG submission 161636) | Enriched cells from gastrointestinal tract of the lab mouse from Pacific Northwest National Laboratory (PNNL), Richland, Washington... | ecosystem: Host-associated > Mammals > Digestive... | reverse complement strand
CGACGAGAGCATCCAGATCCCCGATACGAGTGCTGGCGTGAGTGCGAAACAGGTCCGCGAAGCGCTGTTCACACAGGCTGTCAACAAAGCCCCCGGCGCAGATGGTATCGGCTTCAAAGCGCTGCGACTGCTGTGGCGGTGGGCAGAAGACCGCGTGGTAGCTCTCGTACAAGGGTGTATCCGCACGGGATACCACCCCTGCACTTGGAAGACCGCAAAGGGCATCCTCCTGCGCAAACAGGGCAAACCCACGTACAGCGTCGCGAAAGCATATCGGGTCATCAGCCTGCTTAGTGTACCTGAGCGCTTGCCAGCACCTTGCAGGGTCAGTTGCCGCTTCCGACTTTTCGTCTGCTGGGAGGACTCCCTCGAGAAAGCGTTCCCAGGCCAGTCTCTTGGTTCTCCGAACGTACGAGTAGTAGTCGTTCCTCACCCTACGGTACTCGTCAAAGCCAATGCAGCCATCGTTGTGAGCACGTCTAGCGCATGAGAATAGCTTTCTCTGCTGTCTGACCTCGTCAGTCCACCAACGCTTTGATCGCGCCCTCGGCGCTCTGCCAGCGGCATGTCTGTCCAGCACGTCTCGCAGTCTGTCTTGTAGCCATTGTGCTTCGGCTTCGAGCTCTGTCGGTGACGTGGCCCACGCATCTATCAGCGTTCTCCCTTCACTCAGCTCAAGCCAGTCTTCACTTGCGGCTTCGAGCCTTTGCTCGTCTGCGTAGAGCCGATCGAGTTCCCAATTGTGCGCGCCCTCCTTCTTTCCCTCGAGACTGACCGCGTTGAGCGGTATCCACTCAAACACAATCACTTCGTGGTCCGATGTCGTGGCCAGTGACTCGTCAATCTCCCAATTGATAAGTGCTCCGACCCCGCGGGTACTCAAAGTCAGGTCGATCACCGACCGGCAGTTCCTCCCACATCTCGTGGGCTGGTGATCGTTGTTGTTGATGATGAGCCCGTGCCTCTCGATCAGTCGCTCCACAGTTCCGGCGTGCTGTCTCCCCAACACCCACGGGTCCCATGCGGGACTGCGGGCGTTGAAGTCGCCGGCGAGGATGGTCCTGCTGTCAATCATTCGCGACATGTCCATGCGGTCGATTGTGTATCCGCCACCCTGGACTCTGGCCCTGTTGTAGACGTTGATAAGTCTTGTCTTTCGAACCTTCTTGCGCTTCGTTGTCTCCCAGACGTCTAAACACTGCACGTTCGGGCTGTCCACTAGGTCCGTCCTCTCCTCGAATACGTATCGGTTCAGCGCCTCATTCCGGATTGCTAATGCTACTCTCGTGTCTTTCTTTGCGCATTCCGGCCACCGGATCTGAAATCCTGGATGGCCGATCACATGTTTCTTCCCCACGTACGGCTCTTGCAAGCACGCCACTTCCGCTCCTCTTTCGATGGCCGCCTCCAGCGCTGCTATCGTTGACACAGCCGTGCCGTTGCAGTTATGTTGTATCACTATCATCGTCAATGGACATGTGCGTCGGGTCGCTGGGTTCGAAGATCTGGGCCGCCTTTGCCACCATCTTGGTCCTCGGCCGGAGTTCTCTTGTCGGTCGAGGCGATGGTTCTGGTGTACTCATCTCTGAAGATATTGGGATCGTCTGTGTTGGGATGATTTCATCCGGGTCAGCGGGTGTCCTCACCACTTCCATCTGATCTCCGCCCGTTGTGAGGTCTTCCCCTTCTGCTGCCGGTTCCATCGCTGGTGGGCTGCTGCGCATCTCGGCTTCCTTCTGCTGGCGTGACTGTCGGCTCGACCCCCTTTCGGGGCATCTCGGCGATGTCGCGGGGTGTGGTCCTTTGCAGTTCGCGCACTTCGCCACGTGGTGCTCACACCGCCCTGATCTCTTGCTACAGCTTTCGACTTTGCATTCGTGCTTGCTCCCTTCGTGGTCGCCTGCACAGACAAAGCACTTTGGTTCTTCGGTGCATTGTCCGAAGTGGTCTCGACCACAGCAGCGCATGCACATACCGCCTTCTCCTCGTTCCCAGAACCTTTCTACCTCGTGGCGTCTGCCTCCGAAGGACAGTCCCCTTGCCAGGATCACATCCGCCGCCTTCTTGCTCTTCACGGTCAAGACCAGTGTTGACCTCTTGATACTTCCGCTTTCGTAGCGTTCGGCCAGGGTATCGCCTTTAATCCAACGCGGTGCGAAAGGCAAGTGCTCGCCTGTCATCAATTCGATCTCCTCTCGTGCTACCTCTAGTCCGCCTTCGTTCATGTAGCGGTCCAGCGCGACGCCGTGGACCCTCAGCTTGAGCCACTTTTCCGTCTTTTCCATATAAGCGACTTCGGGGTCTAGCTTCTTCACCGCAGCCATCACGACCGCTGCGTAGTTGAGTAGCTCGTCTGCACTTGCATTCTCGCTCAACACGCCGGTCAAGTTACCTTTGTCCGTATATACCATTTTGGCCAATCTGACCGTCACATGAGCTCTCGCGTGGGCAAGAGCTTTATTGACTTCAAACATGATGTCTCTAGGGTCGCAACTATGCGATCGTACGTTTCTGACGAAGAGGACTCGGCGCTGGTCGCGCGGATGTTTCTTCACCTTTTTCTTACCGTTCGTGACCGTGGTCCATCCACCACTTGCTCCCGATTCTGTGATGTTAGCCCAACTGGGCTGCACCACTGGCGCCAATGGTGGCTGTGTCTGTCTGTTGGACGTTTGCGCTGTGCCTCTCGAAGACGAAGAGGCGCTCTTTTCTGGCGGGGTGGAGATGCTTCTCGTCTCCTGCCTGAGTGTTTGCAACACTGTCATCACTTCGTTCATGAGTTGCTTGAGTTGGATCCGCTCTTTCTTGAGTTCTTCTACTTCTGCTCGGAAGGATCGCGCATCTTCCGCGCAGGCAGCAGCGGTGATGGGGTCATTGGGCACCCGTGAGGCTCTCGCAATGAGATCCTTGATCGTTTGTATGAAGCCATTGTCTTGCACGCTGAAGGTAGAGTTGACGTCTGTCTTCCGCTTCTTCGGGCTCAATGGACCTGCGGCATACGTCTGTTGTTCCTCCCAGCTCTGCGATTCGACTGCTCGAAATTCAAGGGGCGAGGACAAGAGCTGACTTCCAATTGGCTCGGAGGCTTCCCCGCGCGTCCTACACCCTTGAACGTCACTCGAGCCTGGTCCTCCGCCACCTTTACTACGGGCTGACATGCCCGCCAGAAAGGCGCGCGAGGTCTTGGTGGTGTGTCCTTGGTTTGTTCGCTCAGTGCTTTGAAATGATACAAATAATGACCCTGTCCGTGACAAAGTCGAAAAGAAGTCCCCCGTGTGAAGTCCCGACAGTGTATTGTCGTACACCGCACTGACGACCAAACCAAGTCCCACTTCGATCGAAGCCAGTGCGGCTGTGTAGGCATCGCTTTGCGCGTTGGTGCCTATCGTCTTGTCGTACTCGCATCGCTCGGAGTTGTTGCGTATCCAGTCAATGCCATTGATGGCGTCGCCGATGCCAACCAACCGATTTCTGGCCGACGCGCTGGTGGCAACACGGATGCCCTGCATGCCTCGGGCGCACCCGGCTGCTTGCTCACCGTCGTCTACACTGTTGGCTATGTCGAGTCGCGCGTCCCACGGGGCCGAGATGTAGGGCTGGGTCGCCTCCAGCTCATCCATCGGTGCTCCGCGCGCGGACTCGGCGATCTTCTGCAAGGGTGACGTGTACCTCTTGCACGCCCGACGTCTGATCATCTGCCCAAGAGGGTGTGTGCTGGGCATGCTGTGCAGGTCGACCCACATCCTCAACGCTTTTCGTGAGTGTCGTTCTCCTATCGTTGGTAAGTTGGCCTCTGCCTCCGCCACCGCCGTACCGACCGTCTGAAAGCACCCAACCACTGCCTGTCTACCGACCCTCTGCACTCGCTTGAGCACCCTCTCTGCGCTGGACCTTCTGGCGTGCGTCCATACAGACGATGCGTAGTCGACCACCGGCGCTACCGTCGCGTTGAACAGCTTGCGTGTCGTTGACGGCGAGAGTCCTCGCAACCGCCTCAGCGCCATGGCCGCCTGTAAGCCCCTTGTTGCAGCCCGCGCGGTGTGCTCTTGGTAACGCAGTCGCGCGTCCATGATCAGGCCCAGGATCTTGACGCTGGACGTGGGCCGCACCTCCTCCCCTTTGACGCTGATCGGTTCGTTTGCGGATTGGCGACTGTTTCGCGTGAAGTGGATGAAGGCAGTCTTGTCCCCCTCGAAAGAGGCACCGCTCCTGCTCTCCCACTGCGTCGCTCGTTGCACGATAGCAGTGAGTCGATCCATGTTCTCTGTGGCGGTCGCGCCCACAACCCACGCGGTGTAGTCATCAACAAAGGCGATTGCACCACCGTTTTGATCGATCCGTTGCTGGACGAGATCCGCATTGAAGAAAAGAAACAGGATGGGTGACAAAGGCGAGCCTTGTGGCAGGCCAGCCTGTTGGAGTTCCCTCACCCCGGACGTCTGCCCGTTCACAACAATCGTGGCCGTGCGTTCAGAGCAGAAGGCGCCAATCCAGTTCACCAGATCTGACGGGATGCCTCTCGCCGCCAGCCGCTGTAGCAATCTGTCCTTGTAGACCCCATTGTACGCCCCTTTCACGTCAAAACTGACCAAGCTCACCACTTTCTTACTTCTCCAAGCAGTATAGATGCGTTCTTGGAGGAGCAACAGCGCCTGCTCCGCAGACCTCTGTCTCCTCGCGCCGAAGTGGTTGGCTGGCAGCAGCCCGTAAGTTTCCACCGCGTACGAGATCCTTTCTGCAACAACCGCCTCCAGTAACTTCCCCAGAGTCGATAGTAGTGAGGTGGGTCTCCAAGCCTTCGCCAGGGTGTAGTCGCCCTTGTTGGGCTTCTTCAGCGGGATGATCTTGGCGATCCTCCACTGCCGCGGCTGGGTTCCTGTGTCGAGCGACGTTTGAAAAAGCTCACGAACACTTTCACACACGGCCGGCCATATTTGCCTCCACACTCCAGCAGGGAGGGCGTCTTCGCCCGCGGCTTTCCACGGCTTGGTCTTCATGAGACAGCGTTCGATCTCGTCCACGGTCAGCTCCGGCATGGGTACGGGTTGTCTCTGTGGCCGGTCTTCTTCGTCCTCTATGTTGTCGGGTAGTGGCGGGAAAAAGGTAGCAAGCAGCTGCTCGGCCTGCTCCGAACTGTTCGTCGTTGTTGACCCGTCCGCCTTTTCTAGAGGTGGGATCCTTGACCATCCCGACCCATCGTCTGGTTTGAGGTAGCGGCTGGCCTTCCAGATGTTGGTGTCTTCCGCCAAGAACTCGTCCCAGTGCAATCTTTGTTGCTTGCGTATCGCGTCGTGGTACTCCTTCGCTGCCGCTCGCGCTTGTTGCTCCAGTTCCGGCAGTGCCTCTCCACCTCGCCTTTGCGCACGCGCCCTGTTCCTCCAGTACGTGTAGACCTGGCGGAGCTTCGTGAGGTCACGGGTCCACCAGCGCTTCTCGTACGGAGACGGCTTGGCTTTGGGCGTCAGCGTGTTGACCGCTTCCAGGACCACCTGCATTAGACGGTCTGCTTGTTTCTGAACGTCACCGCACGCTGGCCGATCGTGCAACGCTTTGTCAATACGCTCTTTGATCGCATTCCAGGGAGCGTTCTTGAACAACAACCGAGGCTGGGCGGCGTGATCCGGGACTTCAACATCAAACGACGTCTCAATCGCGCGATGATCTGACCCGTGCTCCGTGTCGTGGACCTTGCACTTGAGGACATCCGACGCCAACTCCTGCGACGATAGCATGAGGTCGATCGTGGTGGTGTGCACTGCATTCTGCCACGTCTTGGTCCCGCGGGGCAGAAGGCTCTCGAGCTTCCATCTGTTCATGAAGTCGATGATTGGGTCCGCTTCACCCTGTCGTGACGGCAGGACCCCGTCCCCTCCCCATAACTGATCATGCCGATTGGAGTCGCCGGCGACCACCACATCGAGGCGTGGGCCACCGCGGCGCTGTGCCGTGCTTATTGCATCGTCGAGCAAACTCAGCGTCTCGAACAACGCTGCGGAACTGGCTCCTTCCACATACACTGACGCGAGCAACACTGATCTATCCGGCAGCCGCAGCACAGCCACCGTGAGATCTGCCGAAGGCACATACACCTGCTCATACTCAATGTCCTTGCGGACCCACAGCATGCTTCGCACCGCCCAACGTCCGTCGTGCCTTTGGCTCGGCAGGATGGCTGTCCAGCTCTGATGCCCCATCGGACTCGTCCTCACCTTCCCATCCATCTCGAAAACGTAAGGCTCGCTGATGGCGAGAGCCGTGTACCCCTCCAGACTCGCGTCGTTCATCACGCCGTGCTGCACCCCTCGCCGTTTCTGCATGTTCAGTTGCAGGATTTGCATCTGCTTAGACATCACTCGCTGGGTAGAGAGTCCGACACTGGCGGCTGGGCGATTCGTGGGGCCCGTCGCATATGGCACACTTTGGGGTCTCTGCTTGATACTCACTTCGGCGATGGCCTGGCTGAGCACACCTACTACAAACCTGCGCTCTCACGCACGAGAAGGCTTTGTGTCCAAGGCCCAGACATCTGAAGCACTGCATCGGTCCTCGTCTGGGCTCGAAGACCCGAGTGAAGGCCGACTCCCCGTCCACAATGAAGTATTGGCCCTCCAGAAGTCTCGCTGCATCTGCGCGCTTGGTCACGTACACGACCATAGATCCGTACGCCTTTGGCAGATCCTTCCGGCTGAGCCATGAAATTTTTTCGATCCTCACCTCGTTCTCCTTCTCCAGCATCTCCACAACACCCGTTCGAAGCTCGCCGTGCTCGTCCAGCACCGCCGTCCGGCACGCATTGTCTACCTTGACCGGGTGCCACTGATCCCTCAGCACGCGCGACCCCGCCGCTTTGGTCTTCTCGGCCGCCTCCTTCACCCGTGCGAGCTCACTTTCGTCTCGACAAGTGACACGGATGCGGTCAACATTGCGAGGGTCCCTTGTGACTGCCACACACCGCCAACCGTTTCCCTCCTCTCCTTCGCGCATCTCTTTCTCGATGACTTGTCTGATCTTGCTCGCGCTGGCATTGTCCCTTTCCGCCTCTTCCACATTGGACACGTCTACGGTGCAGCACAGCGTATCGGTGAAGGTCGATGGGGTTGTCTGGTTGGAGACCGTCCTGAGGTTGCTGGGGTGGCTGCCGGGCGGCGTGCGCGCAACATCGGCATACGATGGGTTCGGGCTCGAGTGCTGAGCGCTGGACAACTGCTTTTCGAGGATAGTCGTGACTTGCTCTTTTACAATACTAGTGACCTGCTGCTGTACGATACTGGTGACCTGCTGCTGTACGATACTGGTGACCTGTTGCTGAACAATACCGGTGACTGTCTCGGTGACAATCCTCATGACTTCTCGCTGCACGATACTCTTGACCTCTTGCTGCACGACCTGCGTGACTTCTCGGCGCACTACCTCACTCACCTGTTGTCGCACTGTTCTCCTAACTTCTTCCCCGATGGCATGTACAATTTCATGCTGCACGGTGACCTTCATCTGTTCTTGCACTACTTCTCTCACTTCCTCCGACACCGCCTCTTTCACTTGCTCAATGTCCGGTACTTGGTCGATGGCATCCTGAACCAGCGTGAAGCGCTCGTCGACAGAATCGTGCACGCCGGCGATGGCCTTCAGGATCGTCTCAAGCCGCGACTCTTGAACATCGCTGCTTTTGTCGGCGCCTTGACTTGGGACTCTCTCCCTTGCCAGGGTGCCTCGGTGGAGCTTTCTGTAGTCAATCTCGGTGCGCGAAGCACGAGCGCGGCCCAGACGTGTCACTCCCGGCGACGCGCTGTCGTCAGGTGGCGGCAACGGGCGCGCAGCAGCGGCCATTGATGAATATCCAAAACAGAGTAACGTAGTTGATCCGCGGGAAACTGTCGCAGTGCAGCTATGTGCTTCAGCTACCCCACCATGCGCATCAACCAGCCTGCACGCGGCTGCAGCACATCCTCATTCGCCAAAAGCTTAACCGGCACGGAAGACGCGTTCGGCCGTATGTGACTCTTGTTCCTACCATCTTATATAGTCAAACACTAACGACAGCTCTCTTTCCATGCAGATATGCGCTTTTGCAAGATTACAGGAGTCCTGCCAACACAGAGCTGGTACGTTAGCGAGGGCTCGGACGACGCGCTCGAGGACTTACATGCCTTCTACAGAGCCGCGCATCGCCTCGAGGATTTCTCGGCATGTTCCAATGATGGTGGAAAACTTGCGGCGTTCCACTGAGAGTCTGAAAAGTACAGAAGGTGGAGGAGTTCAAGAAGGTGTGGAAGCCTGACCTGGCGCATGATGGGGCTGGGTGCATAAGCGAACATGCAGCAGAGCTGCAGGGTGGCCAAGCCGGGAGTAGGGAAAAGAAGAGGCGGGGGAAAGGCATGGGCTTCTGCAACAAAAACGAGACATCAGACCGGGCACCTCTCCAGAAGCGCACACGACCCCAGAAGAGCTCACAACAGACCAGGCTCAAATTGTGGGCTGAGAACCAAATATGCCAGGGGTTGTTTAAGACAGGCACATGGTGCAGGATAATTCCCGTGCAGGTAGTACCAAGTTCCGGTTAAGCACCCGCCGTCGACATCGTGACCGAAGCGAATAGGTGGATGGATGAAATATTTACCAACATGGACCAGGAGCAAGAACGAGTCCGCACCGGACGCAACCAATATGAGCCGAATCCATGGTTGGAGCACACCGGATGGGAACGTCATTTGCCGAGCGATCACAAAGTTGTCGTAAACGCTCTGTTAAACACTCCCGTGAACACTCTCGTAAACACTCTCCAATACTCTCTCCAATACTCTCTCCAATACCTCTCCAATATACTCTCATACATTCTGGCGTCTATGACCTGTTGGTGGAGATATTCTTCCATCTTGTGCAGAAAAGCATTCCTTTTCGTCTTCACCCCAAGGACAACTTCAACTGTTCCAACTGCCAGTGATTGAAATTCATGTTCTGACTGGTGACGATGCGCGATCTGTACGTCTTCTAGGTCTTTCAGTAAGTGATTTCTGGATGCTTCGCACACCTCGGTTCAATTGTGCCCTGACGATATCGTCTAGCATTGCCATATCTGTATCGGAAAACTCAACACGAACCTGCTGCCACTGAGTTTCTTTCGAAAGCCTGAGAAGTCGCTCTGCTAGGCGTTTCTTTTCCGTCTTTCGACCGACTCTTTGGATGATTGGCCATGACTTGATCAGCTCTGCGATCAAAGAATGCCAGCAGGAAAGTCGTCCAAGGGTAGTGTCGATCTGGTCCAGAAGGTTTGCGAAAAGTCCTCGCAGGCCAGCGTCGTCATACCGGTCGACAAATGCTGGACTGAGACGCAGAGTTCGAATGAACGCTGTACCGTTGTTTGCAGTCATGAAGTTCCCGGCGTACATGAAGCCACCTCGTAAAGTCACAACGGCATGAATACAACCACTGCTCAAGTACAGCGGGTTGTTTCGGCATACGACCACGCACCGACCTCCTCCAAGTTGATCGATAATGCCGCTCAGACGCTCTGGTCCTGGGGGCTCATCGTCCAGAAGCTTTAGATTATGCTCGGTGGGAGGCCAGCAAACAAAGAGTTTCACCGTGTCACCCACAGGCATTGCCAGACCGGCCAGAAAGTGATCTATTGTACATCAGCCGCAATTTCGCACGGATATTTTTCGTTCATTGGAAATGAATACCAATATGGACGTCCGACCATGACCCTGCCGGACTTGCGAACAGCTCAGCCTGCTGCGGATGGTACAGAAAGTCTCGATCAACATGGGCTCGAGAAAAGTCGAACTCAGGCTCGTCGAGCTGTACTTTTGCATATCGAGGATTGACGAGTCGAGGCGGAGCGGACAGATTGAACAGTAGAGTGTCGTAAAACTCCCCAGAATATTTCTCGTTCATTTCCGCATTGTCGGACTGACCCATGCTGTAAAATTTGAGGTCGGAACGGTCTAGTCATTTGCCAATTAGATATCTTCCAGACACAATCGTACTAGCCTACTCACAGTCTCGAAGAGCACGTAATGCATCCGCCTCAGATTTCGAGGGCAGGTCACTTGTCTTGATAATGCTAGCAAGTGCATGCTCGCTCGACGCGTCCTGCTCCTCAAGACGTGGAAGCCGTAGAAGTTTCTCCAATAATGAATTTCGATTCCAGTGGTACTGTTTACCACGAATCTCCTGGTACCACGGCTGATGTGTCCACCATTCATTCGAAGGACGCCTGACAGGCAAAATCTGGTGACCATGCGGCTGTAGTTCGCATGGTTGATCGAGTGACGCGCGCTGTAAATCGTCAATTTGATAATCAGTCTCTGTACGACACGCGATGGCTTTCCTTGGACGGCCGCGCGGTCTCCGCTTCTGTCCATGAACGTTGTCAAGATGTCGGGATTTGTTCTTTTTGTCAGCCACGATGACATTGCAGCCAGTCCACGGACATTTCCAGCTTTTCCCTATGGCCATGTCTGTTATCAATCAACTCAACGAGGAGGGGGAATGTTTAAAACACGTGCCTTCAGGGAGTTCATCCCCAGCTTCGGGAACAGTCTTTAGAACCTACCCTGCCGAGAGCGGAACAGACCCGCTTCGAGGCGGCTCAAGCCAAAGCTAACACTTCCAGTCGCGTGTTCCAGAGACATGCCTCTCGCGCTGACCTCTTGCCCTCAGACCCCGCTCGTCACGCATTCTTCACCAAACACTGCATGATTGCGCTTTTTTTTCGCGTTCGCTGCGCCATGAAGATGAAAAACCGGGCACGCCAACAGCGAGCTCAAACGACATTCACAATACGAACCACCCGCGGTGATCAACAGTACCATTGCGCACGAAAACCACAGGAAGTATCTGAGCTCAGAAAGAGCTTAGAGCGTGAGTATCACACTATCTCGCACGCATGGTCGTTGTAATAATAAGCGTACCAGTGAATAATTCGAAAGAACCGGAGAGCATTATTCGAGTAGGAGGCTGGGTGTGGGTGCAATACGTGACGGAGGGTGGAGAAGTGGACAACAATCTAGCGCTAGCAGTGGCTATATTGCGCTACAAAAGTGGCAGTTTCGCCGTTGCTCTGCTCTGGGGAAAGATAACGGAGGCTGGATGGGATGGAGGCCCGCAACGCGTCGTTTGTACGGACGACTGTCAGGTAGTGGACAAGGAAAGCATCGGCGGCGGGGTCATTGAGCCAGAGAAGTGTGGACGTATCCTGACGGAGAACGGCGTGGGTGCCAAGTTTTCGCTCGATCGTTATCATGTTTCCTCCGACTCGTGCGGGAAACTAGAAGTGAGCGACTCTACCACCCTCATCACACACAGTGCGTACTAACCATCACTAGCGCCTCGAATCTGTCTCTTTCGAGACGCAGAGCGGTCGACCGTCTGAGCGATTCCTGCAAGAAGTGACACTTGCTGAGGGATCGCCTATGGATGTACAGTCGCCAGTACAGCCAAGTCCGCTGAGATCTGCTTCTGAGCAAGAGCAACTGGAAGTTCGGGATGGTAACAAGACAAAAGAGCTAGGGTTAAAAAAGCAGAATGCAACTACGGGAACGCCATCGAGATCGGAGCCACCGCCAGGATCAACGTCGGAGTCAAGGCCAAGCGCGGTGAAAGATGGGAAACTAGTTACTGGAGCCAACGTTGACGAAGACGGAAAGAAAGACTCGGACGCCAGTGTTCAGGCAGATAGCGAAGCAGACGCCGAGACGGATGTGGACGAACAAGGCATTGCAGATACCACAGCAAATACTGAAGCAGTTGCTAAGACTGACGAGGCGGTACAAGCTAGATCAGACATCGAGTCAGAGACGGACACGGGCGTTCGATCTGACTTTTGGGCAATTGTTGACGTTGATGGCATAGGAAAGACTCGGGTAACCGCCGAACCCGACGCTGACGAGGACACCGTAGCAGACGGCGAAGCAGACGGCAAATTGAGAGCAGAGTCAGCAGCAGAGACCGAAGCGGACACTGAGGCGGACACTGAGGCGGACACTGATACAGACGGTGTAACGAATGTCGAACTAGCGACTGAGGCGGAGACTGAACCAGCGCATGATGCAGGTGCTGAGACGGACGTTCATGCGAATACTGAGCCAAAACGCGCAAGGAACATTGGATCACACACCGAGGCAGTGGCAGAATTCGGTGCAGCGCCGGGAGCGGAATCTACAACAGTCGCCGCAGGAGTGCCTAGAACCAATGGTGAGAACGTCGGTACGGTTTGTGCTGTGGAGAGGTGGAGCGCTCGTCGGAAGCGTACTTCCGATGACACAAGCAGCATTGATCAGGTAAGCTTGTGGCGGTCATTATTGAAGGCCCGTACGCTTACACGCCGCAGCCGCCAAAGAGGGCAAAAGTCGCTGGGTCACCAGCGATGTCGGTATCCGGAGAGAAAATGCCATCAAAAGCATACTTGAACAACAAAAGTGCGATTATTTCTCGCGATCTTCGGAAGCCCCAGCTACTGTCGACTCCAGATGAGAGGCTCGCGGTAGAAAAGAGAGAAATGCAGTTGCTGCATGCCCGCTATAAGCTGCAGAGGATGTTTCTACAAAAGACTTCTAATCCGTCAGAGCTGGAAGTGTCTGCTGCGGGCGAACTTCTTACATCGCTCGAGCTTTGTCCGGATTTAGAATGGGGTCTCATGCATGAGACCAGGATCTACAAGGCACTGAAGAAGGTAGGAGACCTTTCCTCCATTCCTGGACAACGAGGAGATGCATTGAGAAGACGCTGCGCAGCGCTGTTCGACGAATGGGAAAGGCAGAAAAGACTCGACAGTGGGACGCCGTCCACAACTGATAAGGAGAGCATGGCTCACTCTGAAGTGGCGGCCGATGGTAATGCCAGCAAAGGTTAGAACGGACACGACATGGGAGAAGGACAGAGAGCGTTGGTCGATGACTCAGCATTCGCAGCGTAGCAACACGCGCGCGATGCGGAGGCTCGGTCATGGTGCGTCGCCACGCATCATCATTGGTTGAGGGGGCAGTCTTGCCGAGCTCATCGCGGTCCAAGACTTTACACCAACCCTAACCCTAATATCTCGTCAACCACTTTCTGAATTGCAATTCATTAATCAATTTGGACTCTCGGCAAGGCTCAAATTGATTGGTTGCTTAGTCATCAATCAATCAATCAAGTTATCAAGTAAAAAATTGATTGTGCACACCTCTGTTTGAAACAGTGGCTGCAGATTGAGATTGGGCAATATGCAGTTGTGGGGTCACAAGGCATTTTGGGAAGTAGTTGCATCGTCCTATGGTCGTCGATCAGCAAATGATGCAACATAGCCAGCGCTGTCACTCTCGGCTTCTTCGACAGACACTCTGCTCTTTTTGACCCTCTGCTCTGTAAGTTGGAAATTGCTAGGGTTAGGGTTAATAGACTTCCGCAAAGTCCAGATTTGCATCTGCTGAGTCAGCCTTGCTGGTGCTTAGATTCCTTTGACCACGATGCGACGTTCACAACAGCCGATCACGGCTTATCTTTTTGTCAGGGAATCTACCGATCTTTACTCCTACTGTATTCCTATACGATTTCAAATGTCTATTCGGGGTTCAGCCTGGTCGGGAAAGCCTCTCGCGGGACTCCAGCTCAGCCGCCCAGCCGGAAAAGTCACCGATGTGGCTCTCGGAGCCAACCCTTCTTACCCCAACCCTCCTTCCAGGCTTCATGAAGCATGCTTCACTTCACCGATCGAGAATTCATATTCACTAGGAATGCCAGAATTCAGCTTCAATTAGAACTCACTCCATGAAGCCTAGGGCTTCAATTAATCTATGTCTACCTCAACTGGCGCTCATAGAATCTGACGTGATATATCCTCGACCTAACCAGCCACCAATTGACACCTTGCCCTTGTGTTTTGATGGATTGAAGTGCACAGGAAAAGAGGAGGATGGCAACGCCTGCCGATATATGTGCCGTACAACCACCGGCATGCAGAAGCATTGCAAGGACGAACACAGCTGGGTAAATGTCCAAAAGAGAGGTGGAGACTCACGCGGGAAACAATCGCATCCAGAGAACAAACTATGGGAGTGCAACCGTGCATGTCAGCGATTCTTTAAAGTCAGCAAATGGCAGAGGTACTTCGAAGTTGCAGCCAGCGGTCTCAAAGAGCCCACAGAGCACATCACAAACCAGAAGCACCTTTCTCCAAGCACAGAAAGAAGATGTCAAGAAGACAGCATCCGACCTCGCCGAAGTTGCAAACATCGTCCAAGGCTTTGACAACCATCGATCGACTGTGGTACCTTGGCTCAGAGAGACAGGCATCCTCAAACACATCGCTCAGCTGAAGAAGGACGAAATAAAGGCAGCAATCGCCCTACCGTCCCTAGATGGGGAGGGTGAGCTCCGAGAGATTGTCGACGCTATGGAGTCTTCCCTGAGAGAAGCACATAGCTTGTGCTTCGATGGGACTGGATGTATGCTCACGTGGCCGTGCCGAGTCGTCCTCAGTCGCTTCCAGTCGTCGCAAGTTGACATTGTCGGGAAGGCTCGGGCCTTCGATCCCTACAAAGAGCCTGGAATTCTCAAAAGTTACTTCGGAATCCCTCAACGGTTCTTGTCTTACTTCCACAGGGTAATGTTCCCTGACGAGTACTACTTCGATATCCGAAACGCCGACGAACAGGCGGATAGGCCAGAAGACGTTGTCACAGCTACTGACGAGCAGCTTGCGACATGGAACGACATCTGGCAGACAGCCAAGCAAACACATAAGTGCACTTGCAGTACACATGTATCTGCTGCCGTTTGCTACTCATACGTGTACGTTTCCTTTGCTCCACTCGAAGTTGTGAGCTCCTACAAGTACAGCCCCACCTACTCTATTCATTGCACAGTCTAGTTCATCCTAAACATCTCCCTTGGGCATTATTCCAGCATACCGTTCGAAGGCATATCATATTCCTCGAGGTAACCGCGTAGGTCTAGCTGCACAACGCACCGTGGTCATCTTGGAATAGGATGTGTCGAAAAGAAAAGACCCAGAATGCCACGAACAACCCCACCACTACCTCTCTGCAAAGCCCACACACAAGAAGAGGCGCGGTCTCACGACTCTCTCAAAATCAGGCACGGATCTCCATCTCTAAGATCGTCGAGCAGGCCGGAGCACGACTCATAGCATCTGATTTCATCCATTCCGACAGGGACCCCGAAACAGGTGGTCTTTCCGACCGAGTCCCTCCGCTCTGCCCTAGAGAACCCAACCGAAATTGAAATTTTATTCACTATCTTCCAATAGGAGAACCACAGTCGAGAGGCTAAGACAGGTAGACCCGAGGCCGGCGAAAATCTGATCCGCTGCAGCTTTTGCCAGACCCACGTACAGGTCCCGTTGTCGAGGTATGAGGCGGTACTGATACCCGCCATCACACCGCAATACCTTGTCTTGATGATTCATTTGCTTGTACAACGTATCGCAATCTACCTGGAGAATCAGAACTCTGAGGTTACGTAGTTTGGCAACACAAACCTGCAGTCACGTCAGCTCCATCACACTGTACTCGATACGCTGATGGTGAAACTCACAAGTACGTCGTTCAAGCCATTGGCACTGTCCCAGTGCTCAGGTTCGATCCTCGGGCTGTGTATCGAAAGATGCTCCATGCGTGATGCATTCTGGCAAAACACTTCAAAATCCCGCATCGATGTTGTTCCGCTGTGAAGCAATGATGAGTCTGGACAAATAGGAGTTCCGCTGGGGCATGCTGGCCGAGGGAACGCCAGGAAATTGCATTGAACAATTCCGATCGACCGGGATATGAAGCTGTGGTGCGGAAGATTCGAAGAGGTGAAGTAGAACTCGACGGGTCTCCATCAGACCCTCTGCTAATGGGGTAAGAATAGCATCTCTCATCATGGCGTGACTGCAAAACCAGCCTACGCGCGAAGAAGTTTTCATAGAACTC
>Ga0224744_1069_pt1 | contig 16471 bp, 12 predicted proteins | sample LIM_E_Vancomycin_FD_161636 | JGI IMG/M metagenome (GOLD analysis project Ga0224744, IMG submission 161636) | Enriched cells from gastrointestinal tract of the lab mouse from Pacific Northwest National Laboratory (PNNL), Richland, Washington... | ecosystem: Host-associated > Mammals > Digestive... | reverse complement strand
TAACCACTTCTCCAGCCGTGGCTTCTTGCCATCGCATTCATAGGCAGTCCCGATGAGACGTACTCTCACCAGTATGCGACAGAAGCACTCTTTCAGCCTCGCGATCTCCACATTGACCGTTGTAGCTGTTCTGGTGCTCGTTGCATTGGCAGCGACCTTGACTAGTGGAGACGATGCCCAGGGCTATGACAGGTCATCGAAATCGCGTCACTCTGACTCTCGATCAAGCCTAGGAAGGCTTTACTACTCGTCATTCGAACCTTCGCGCAGGTCTGCCGAGACACCGGGATGTGGAATAGAGCATATCGAAGGCTACAGCTCTGGCAAAGATCACCACAGTCTAGATTCGGGTGGTATCATGCGGTACTATACCGTGGAGGTACCTCCAGGCTACAACCACGACAAAACAAGACCATGGCCTCTGATCCTTGATTTTCACGGGGCCAGTCGCACCTCAAAGGATCAGTACAACAATTCGAGGTACTTCTCCGCTGTAGGGGGCGAGAAATATGTCGTCGTGTATCCGCAAGGCAGAGGCAATGTATGGGAAGGCGCTGAATATTCTATCGAGGGTGTCAAGGATATAGAGTTCGTTGCTGATCTCCTCAACCACCTTGAGTTAAGCTACTGCATTGACAAAAATCGCATTTATGCCAGCGGAAAATCCAACGGCGGTGGTTTTATCGATATGCTGGCCTGTTCTGACGAGGGTGACAACTTCGCTGCTTTCGCCATGGCTTCAGCTGCACTCTATAGCGATGACTCGGTCGAGAACACGAAACTTGGCGGTTGCTCCAAAAGCCGAGCCATCCTCGAGTCTCACGGTGGTTTAGACAAAACGACACCGTATGAGGGGCAAGCCGCTGGGGAGGGAGATCGCGGCGCAACGCCTGCCGTCAAGGATTGGTTAGGTTGGTGGGCACGGCGGGACGGTTGCGAGGAAGGTCAAGGACTCATCATCGATAATGACCACGAAGGTTACAGCATCACATCGTACTCTTGTGGTGGATATCACGAAGTCGTCCAAGGCTACTATATCCCGGAGCTCGACCACTGCTGGCCTAGCGCAGATGGCAAAAACTCAGATGCTGGTACTAGGAAAGAAGGCTGCAGTTTCCACGGCTTAGATTTTACTTCTGTCGCGTTGAATTGGTTTGGACGGTGGGACAGGAACAACGCACCACAGAACTGATCAATCTTGTCTTGCAAAATCCGGGTATAAGCTTGGATCATGACTATGAACCCTTTCTTCACGGTAGTTTGTAATACAAACCAGAGTGTTCGTCAAACACACATAGTAGTAACGTAGATCACGGGGAAGCGAACCGGGCGGGGTAGAGAACCAGCAACTTGGCGATTTGTGCACTTCCACTCCTATCACCATTGGTCATGAATGTCGAATTATCTGATACAGTCGCGTACAGTGAAGCTGATGTGCAAGCGGCTATTTCAGCCATAAAATACAAGCAGTATCCCTCGATCCGCAAAGCAGCCGCCGCATTCAATGTCCCGTATCCCACCCTGCGCGGTCGCGCGTCAGGGCGCAAATCGCGCTCCAGCGCCCACGAGATAGAGCAGATACTCTCTGCGGCAGAAGAGAAGACACTATCGCGATGGGTTACTCGCCTTACACGCGGCGGATTCCCTGCTACCCCAGCGTTGGTAGTCGAAATGGCCGAGGAGATACGGCGCGGTCGCATCCGGCTTTCCAAGACAGAGCCACAATCTTTGCGACCAATTGGCGAAAACTGGCTCGATCGCTTCAAGAACCGTAATCCTGAGATCGCAGGTGTCTGGACCCGGCAGATAGATACTGCACGATTCGTAGCGACAAATCGCGACGGAGTGACACGGTGGTTCGACGCGGTGACCGAGCTTTGGGCCCAGCACCAATATGCTCCCGACCAAGTCTACAACATGGATGAGTCCGGATTTGCTGTCGGGGCTAGTCAGTCGTCAAGAGCTTTGGTCAACATTCGTGAGGCGAGTAGCTGGAAACAGATTGGTAGTAGACAAGAGTGGATAACCGCGATTGAGTGCGTGAGCGCTGCCGGCACGGCCATTCCGCCTCTGCTGATTTTCAAGGCAAAGCACACCAACGATGCCTGGATACCTGCGCGAACACCCCGAGATTGGCATTTCTCGACGAGCAGCAGTGGCTGGACGTCCGATAGTCACGGCTACGAGTGGCTGACCCGGGTTTTTGAGCCTTTAACGAGGCCAGAAGACCCTACCAGGCGTAGGCTCCTCGTCATGGACGGCCACAGCAGCCACGTTACTGCCAATGTCATTGCAATTTGTATGGAAAACGCCATCGACTTACTGATACTACCTCCTCACACCTCCCACATTCTTCAGCCCCTAGACGTTGGCGTGTTTGCGCCGCTCAAGCGCGCTCTGGCCGCCGAGACGGACGCTGCACTTCGACTCGATGCCGGGCGCATTCCACGAGTACAGTGGGTGGAAATGTATATTCGTGCAAGAGAAAGAGCCCTCATCAAGCATAACATATTGAGTGGATGGCGGAGTGCAGGCTTGTCGCCCTTGAGCCCAATCACTGTGCTTGCGAAGCTTCCAACTAGCCTGACACTGGCGGCTTCGCCGCCGCACACACCAGCCCAGCAAATCGACCTAGATCTATCACTGCTGGACAGCTCACCGCCTGACGGTACCGAGCTCCGACAAGCCAGCGCGCTTCTGAATACTGCGATCCAGGCTTGTCGCGACCTTTCATCTCCCGCGAAGCGCTTTACGGAGCGAATGACTCGCGCTCTTGAAGTCGCGAATAGCGAGAACATCACTCTGAGAAAACAGGTGAAAGAGCAGGCGGAACTTCTCCATACCCGAAAGGCTCGTAAGAAAGGTAAAAGAGTTGCATTGAAGGGGCGGTTCGTGTTCAGCACCCAAGAAGTTCTGGAAATTGCCAGGTCAGCGGAGCTGGAAACGTCAGGGAAAAAGACAACTGCGAAGCCAAAGAAGCGCAGATTGAAGAAAACCTTGGAGGCGGAAGTAGACCAAGGCTTACAGATTGTAGCGGATGACTCAGGTTCAGATTGTATTGTAGTTTCGATGCGTGAGTAATAAATTGAGGTCGCAAATCGCCAAGTTGCTGGTTCTCTACCCCGCCCGGTTCGCTTCCCCGTGATCTACGTTACTGGAGTCACCGACGGACCGCGGAGTCCTAACAACTGACGGCTACCAGCAGCTGCCGCTGTGTTTCTGGGCTGAGAATACGCTCAACGGAACCGGGATACCATGATCTGAACGGTTGTGCTGAGTGGAGCGGCGGTATCACAGCACTCTACAAGAGGTATGAAAGCGTCGAAGCGGAGCAGGGTATTCTGGTTCACGGCGAGACTGACTGTGCTGCCATCATTCTTGCTATCATGCCATCATGAAAGAAGAATTGGCGGAGGGAGCAGCGCATATGTGTTTTGGGGCCCATCGAAGGGCGTTCAGCTTGAGTCACTTACGAAGACCCCGTCTATCTCGTGCGGGCGATGTGCAGCATGGCGCCAGATTAGCGATGTTGAACCATCACACTGTAAGGCAACACTACCATTGAAGAGAATCCGCTCACGTGTGAAATCAGATGCTCGAGCAACAACCAGACGGTCCAAAACACACTTGCCAATGCGAGCCGCCGCATCGTCATCAGCTACTGGCACATGGTCATGAGGTAGACGTGCACTTTCATATTGTAAGTTGACTCGTGACTGTCAGCGCCTGTACTCATCAAATCATTTTTCGAGCTTGCTTCGAGACATCACAAGTTGTTCATTTAATTTCCTTCCGCCAGTGCGAGGTTTTTATTGTTTATTCGTAGGGATGTCAACGATCAGACATGGAACTTTTGCAAGCCGAGATGGAAGTTTTGCGGGAGCTTGTACTAAATCGCGATTTAACGGTCTGATTGTCAAGGTCTGATTACGTTACAAAATTTACGTGGCGCATCGTCGAAAGGTGACCTCGGTATCACTGTTGACCAATAAACGACCATGCATATGAAGGCGCTGTTGCGAGATAAGCATCGCGGCCATCCCCGGGCCCTTCCGCAATTGACTCCGACGTTTGAGACCACAGTGACAGTGATGGTGGTGGTTGTGGTGGCGTTGGCGATGGCAGCGGCGGCAGGAGCGGCGAAGGCGGCGGCGTCACAGGCGACTGTTGAGGAGGCTGTGGCAAGGGTTCTGACGGTGGGGGTAACCGGGGCGGTGGCAGTTTGGTTTTGCTTGCTTTCAGCGGAGCTGAACGAGTGAGACTCTGGATCTTCTCTTGTTTAGGCCTCGCTGCCGCAGGCGGAAAGGGCCGCGGCCATTCGAAATGTGAAAGTTGCGCTGGTGTGGCTTCTCTCGACTGGTTGAGCAGCAGGTTGATTTCTTCACTCGCTCCCAGCCAAGTTCGTCTGGTCGAATTCGGAGACGCGTTTTGCCCGGGCCCCCTTTCAAGATCATGTTTGAAAGCGTGTCTTCGCCACATCTGAATGACTGACGACAAAGTCGTCGTCATGACGGCGGCTAAGATCAAACACCCGTTCAGTATGACTGTTGGTGCGAATTTGCCACTCTGCACATCGTCGCGCAATAACGGTGCGTACACGAAAAAGCGCCAGATTGTGAGGGGCGATACCCTATTTTCGATAAGTAACAGACTGTCTCCAGCGTCACGGTCGCGACTTACAGCAGTGGTCGGACCGAAAACACCGCACATGGCGCCAATTTCTCGATCCAGGGCATTTGGCGACGCAGAACCAGAACTATCCACGCTGCAGTGAGGCACACGTCCAGACACGCATCGACTACCGTTATCGTCAACCATTTGGAGGCCTGTCCTGTCGTCAGCGCTGTGTTCTCCCATCGATCTGACAAACCGAGGGGATCAGCCACCTCTGCCGAGCACACGAATCTATTCGCCGTGTTGTCGTACGCGCAGCCACCCGTCGCCAGCGCAACTTCCGCCAACGTCCACAGCCCGCACAGGCAAGGCCCGATGCAGCCTACCAACTGTCGTTCGCCTTGTCGTTTCAATACATCCGACAGGAGAGCAGCACTGGCGAGCCTGCTAACCCCGGCCGCGAGCAGTGCCAACACCTGACCCAGGAGAAAAGTCTGCGCGACGGTCAGCTCGAGTGGGCGTCGGTAGGGGCCGCACGTGTCGAACCAAAGCAATCTTCCTCGTGTCCTCGTCCGTGAAGCTCGCGTCTCTCCCGAGGCCGCGACTCAGACTGATGGCGATGACGATCCAGAAGTGCACAACGAACACCTTGTCCAATGTCAGCTGACGGGAACTTGAGACGTGCTCAAGAGCGCCTTACATATGCCAGTACTATCATCCATGTTAGTAGCCGCAGCGCGAAGTTATTCAGAGGTCTTGCTTCTTACCATTTAGCCAATCGCTAGGCTTCCAATCCTTCAGACACACGACTCTTCTTCTAACGCACACGTGCAGGAGGAAGAGCGAGGTGGAGGCGGTGAACGTAAGTGCCATGGTAACCCATAGCGGCGCCCAGGTATGTTTGGCGGTCATCATGGTGCCGTACAAAGGTTGCCTCGCGAGCAATGCAAGTCATTGCCATCATCCCCGGCTGTGCCTCGCAGGCGGTCGCGCAGATATAGCTTCTGCTCTCTCGTCGAGGTCCTCGAGACCGGTATGAAGATGGACGTGTGCCGAGGTGATCTCGCGTCAAAAGCTCTTCCGAAACGGACTGATTGCAGCATCCAACACGGTCCCGCAACCGAGACTGCCAAACATGTCAATCCGCCGTCCCGCCACCTGCAAAGAGACCATAATTTGATGTAGTGATACTTATCGCATTGCAGAGCCGGTCCTCGTCAGCCATTGGGATAGACAGTGGCGCAAGCTGCCGGCTAAGTGAGCCGTGCTCACTAGTTTTCTCGAGTACGCGTGACTATCTGTGACTCCCCCTGCTTGAGCAACAACGCCAAGGCAAGACCTCTCCCTGGGAGAAACTTTGTCTTGGCAAAGGCAAGCTTGATCTGCGCTTGTGCGTCCAAACGGGTGGCTAGATGAGTGCTTTCCACATACACATGTGTGATGGAGCAAGCATTGCACATACGTACTCGATAGCAACACCTTCGAATCATCGGGCGCTCTCCGTCTTCTGGGTGCTACCTTCATTCATCGATACTGCGTCATGCGCGATCTGTCCCCCAGTGCACTAGTATCCCGCTGACCGCTAGCGCTGCTATTTTGTGCGATCTAAAAGCATACATATACCCACTGACCTGCAGATGTCCGCTATAGTTTGCAGGCAAACGAAAAGCTGTAATCTCACTTGCTCCGGCCGCCCTCAACGGCGTCTTCGATGAAATTGCTAAGCCAAAATGTTGTACGTCACTGTCATGAGCGTCCGAATAATGTAGCTAATGGAGAGCAGCGAAGTTTATAGAGCAGAGGATAACGAAAGACTATCTCAACAAGAAGAAATGAGGTGATTTTGTGCGGAAGCGTGTTTGCGCCTCATTTTTGTTGTCTCGCTGACACACTTAATGTAAGTCTATGACTCCAGAGGCTCATTGCTATCTAACTTAGTACTTCGGCTGAATCCGCGTCATCAAGCTCGCCGCGAACATCCTGTCGTCTTTCTTCTTGCCCGCATCGAACCGTTTATCCGCCACCATCGGCGTCACCGAGCACGACGGAGCGTGTATATCGACATCAGGTCGATCGGTGGCTCTCCGAGGTAGTCGTCCACGCAGTGTCGCATCAAAAAATAGTGCTCCCGGATCCGTCCATCCTCTCTCTCGAATTGCCTGTCTTGCGCCCACAGCTTTTCATCCACCAGGCGTGCTCTAAGCCTAGACATATACATAATGGCAATCAACGACAATGCATGGAGCTACTCTGCATCGGGCAAGACTATTCCACGTGGTCTCGCTATGGTTATGTAGCCTAGCGTAAGCCCTAAGGATAAGTGAGGCCAATGATTGGCTCAAAGATACACGTGACAATCACAGGGACGTGGCGTTTTTGTATAATATCAGCGCACTTGCCACGTTCCGCCTAGTGCGCTTCACGATCGCGATATCAACAGTTCGTGGGACTCTTGCCGTGTAGTTCAAGCCGAACGCATATCAAGATCCCGGTCCGAGGCCAAGGCCAAGCATCAGAGGAATTCATACTATTTCAAGGTTTTTTTGATAGTAGGGCTAGAAAGGGCACCCGACACGTTAGGGGCCTGCGAATGATGGACGATGGTCGAATACAACAATCAGCGTCAGAGCTAATACGCTCGGGCTGACATGGGCTACGGCAACCAGTACAGCGGCCGCCGCCGAAGCAGAGGAGATGATTGCATCAATAGAGCCCTTCTGACATGGTTCCCCTCGTTCATAGTTTCCAAAGATTCAGCTTCTCCAACAAGACCTCAGCGATGTCGACCGCCGGACGCCAGTAGAGCGACATGTCTCGGTACATGCAACAGCTCGACTATCGGGTCTACCAACAGCAGGACAGCAGTTCAGTCTCGCAAAGCTGGACTTCTGCCACAGCAGGCGAAACAGGTAACGGGGCTACTCTCAGCACTCCTTGTCGGCAACCCATCTTGTCGGACGAGAATGACCAGCCGTCCACTTCAGCTTGTTTTTTTTCGCACGGCGATGCCGCGATCAACTGGTCTCCCATTGACATCTTGACTCACGATACCCCCGCGCCACCTTCCATACTCGGTCCGTACGGCACGGCCGCCGGCTTTCAGATCAGCAACTCGAGCGCGAGTCTCACGTCATCTCAGCAGAAAGTTGCTCGGCAAAAGCAGGTCGCGAATGGTGCGTCGCAACCACTGCTTCGAAAACCATCTACCCTGAACGCCAAACCTGCTCCCAAACCAATCTCTGCGCAGAAGCAGCCTATCCCACGCCTCCTGTTTCATCCCAAGGCCAAAACCGCTCTTTCGTGTCCGGACTGCTCCATCACTCTACGCGGTTCTCACGAGCTTGAACGCCACTGGGGCAATGTGCACGCACCCGTCAAACGCGTCTGGATATGCGTTCAGTCAGATCGATCTCCCTTTCAACCTAAGATATCCCTCGATATCTGCAAGAAATGTAAGCAGGGCAAACAGTACAACGTGTACTACAATGCTGCTGCACATCTCAGACGAGCTCATTTCTATCCGAGTAAAAGTGGACGCCGACCGAGAGGCGGAATTGGCACTCCAACTGTAGTTCAGTCGACGGAAAAGAGTAGAGGGTCGAGCGTTAAGGATCTGAAAACGTACGGCTGGTTGAGGGAAATCACAGTGCCAAATCGCAGACCTCAGCGAAAAGCTAATTGCATGCAAGCGATGCATAGAAGGTGAAGTCGAACCGCTGATCAAAGTCATTAGGACATGGCTAATTGTGACGAACAGTGCCATAGGCGGATCGCTCAAGAGAGGCGAAATCAAAGACACGAGCTGCGATGTACAGCGGCCCAAGAAGGAGGGGATGGTACCAACGAACAACAAGATCGACCAGAGTTCTGAGGTTTTGACCAAAGTCCTACACAATTTGGAAAATCAGGAATCAACAAGTGATGGCCGTCTCGAAAACCCCGCCAAATCGAGAGACCCGCCCAGCTCAACCTTGGTGAGCAAAGCTCCCGACAGCAGACACGTTTGTTGCGAAGGAAAGAACAGACGGCCCAACAATGGCGATACGACCCTTTACACTAGTCTGCTTACCCACGTAAGCGAACAAGCCAATCTCAGTCCGTCACATGATCAAGCGAAGGTCGGCATTCAACTAGAGTTGAAACTTCAATCAATGTTGAGAACACTCACCTCCCAGGAAACAATCCATTTATTGCCGTGGATGCATGAGTCGTTAAGGTCAGTGAAAGATGATAACTCGCTCTTGTCGCGCTCCCAGATAATGATGTTCAACCAACTCATGCGATTATCTACAGTATCTCGCAAAAGACTGGCTCAAGCGAGCTTCTTATGCATGCTCTTATAGTTCTTCTTGCAAACCAGGGTGGCCAGCAAACAAACTGGTTTGCCAAGGATTGAATTGTTTGTTTGCCAAGATTCAAACAAACCAAGCCGTCCAATTCGTTCAAACAAACAAACCAGGTAAGGTGGTTTGTTTGGTTTGTTTGGGCTAGTGACATAGGCAGATTTTTGGTGCACATGGTGTTTCTCGTGACCCCAAGTCTAACCCTAATAAAGCGGAAAGCGCCATCAGCCAATCGGAATGCGCTCTGGCCGCACATACGTGACTTCGAGACCTCCGCAACGCGGGTCAAATGTCAGCTCGCGTCAGGAACGCGCTCTCGCGGCTCACAGCTGGTATCGATGTCCCTATCTCAATTAACCGCCAAACGACGCCACATGGACCCTGAGGATTCCACAAGCTCATTCCTGACTACCGAGCCTGATGATCTGACAGAGCTGCATCAACTGTCCAGGCTAGCGACGGAGCACCACTCGCGCCGAACCGACACTGGCTTTGTGATTCGGGCGAGCCGGCTCCCAGGATGCGTACCGCTACCTGCTAGCAAGACAGGCCATAGGTCTTGGGTTTGGGACCAGGGAATCTACCTAGGACAACTCAACGATCATAACGAAGTGCTAAAACACTGGCTCTGCAAGACCTGCTACGAGGGGGACGTTCGGCACCCCTTATCAACGTACCTACTTTGTACTGAGAAAACAACCACGAAGGTGATCGATCACCTCGAAGAGTTTCACCAGTTTGACAGGCTTGGTAGCAAGTTACTGCCAGCTGTGTCAAAGAAGCGAAAACAGGCAAGCCTTGAGGCGTGGGGCCTCCAGCAACAAGCACACCACACGGTTTTCGATGAGGAGGGTTGGAGATCGACCTACTGTCGCTGGGTCGTCAGCAGTGGTATATCGCTTCGCCAAGCTACATCTGATGAATTGAAGGCGCTTTTGTGCTTTCAGAACCCCAGGGTTAAAGGGTTGATACCTCAGTCCCACACGACAACAGGCGCGTGGATCATGAATGAATATGCGACGCAGCAGCGCTCGATAATTGAGTCTATCGCTTCTGCTAAGGGGAAAGTCACTATCTCTTTTGATGGATGGAAGGCCAACAACGACGTCCTAGACCTTCTTGGAGTCGTTGTCCACTACCTTGGGGATGATTACAAACTCCACAATGTCGTCCTTGCTATGCGTGACACCCTAGGGAGTCATACGGGAGCCAATATTGCAGATCACCTGTTCGACGTCCTGAAGGACTACCAAATCAGTGGCAGCCAAATCGCCTTCTTCGCAGCTGATAATGCTACCAACAACGACAAGGCCCTACAGCTACTCTCAGAGCGTGTGACACTAGATCCGGTGACGTCGAGACTTCGCTGTGCTGGTCATATATTCAACTTAGTATGCACTGCAATTCTCTTCGGAGTCGACGAGGACGCACTGGAGGATGCACAGTATGACTTCTCACGACAACATCAACAACGAGACAACTCGACGTCTAGTACACACACAATCACTTCCTTCGAGACCATCTTAGCACACGGCTCTGAAGAACAACAACACCGTGCCTGGCAGCTTAAAGGTCCTGTCGGCAAACTCCACAACCTCGTCACTCACATTAAGGCCAACAATTCGCGGATAGCAGTGTTCGAGAGCAAACAGACCGAAGTCATTGTTGAGGGTGACGAGACATCGCACCAAAAGATTTTGAGACTCGTCACCAACGGCGGCATCCGATGGAACAGTACATACCTCATGATCGACCGCGCTCTGCACTTGCGAGATGCGCTGATGCTATATCAGAGTCATGAAGAGGGGAACATCCACCAAGACAGCCTCCTAGATCGTGACGACTGGGAAGAACTCGTGCATCTTAAGGACCTGCTTGCACCAATCTACGAAGTCAGCATGCAGGTGCAGAGCATTGGCACGGCAGCTGGAGCACTTCACAACACTCTCACATCAATGGACTATCTCCTGCATCATCTTGAGACTCGCCGCAGCCAGCCTGGTAGTAAGCACTTCATGGCATCGCTTAACGTTGGCTGGTTGAAGCTCAGGAAGTACTACCAGATCACTGACCTGAATCCGTCCTATATTATGGCAGTATTCCTCAATCCCCACTACCGCCACCTGTGGTTCGAAGACCATTGGGAGCCAGCCTTTGTGAATTTTGCACTAACAATAATAGATCAGCAGTATGCAGCTGCGAAGCGTCTATACAATATAGACGCTCCAGAGCGATCTTCGACCCCACCACAGGCACGCCATAAGGAGCTCTCCGGCTTTGCTGCCTACAACAAAAAACGCTCTTACAGGCAATCTACCAACACTACCTATGATGAACTCACGAAGTATAAGGGCATCGCAGACCCACCAGACTCTCAAGATCCGTTGGATTGGTGGATTTCACACCAAGAGCATTACCCTGTACTGAAACACCTGGCGTTCGCTCTCTTAGCAGCGCCGGCATCTACTGCGGCCGACGAGCGCCTTTTCAGTATCGCCGGCAATGTCGTAAACCAAGAGCGACCTCACACGCAACAACCGCTCGCTCAGGCTGTGCAGTGCTTACGCTCGTGGCACTCAGAGGGCCTGATCTGATGACATTGCTGTCGTCTTATCTTACGGCTCGTTGAACACGAAACCGCTGTGGACCATGAGTGCGCCTCATCTAAACCTTTTCCAAAAGCAAGGAAGGTAAGGGTTGCTGGAGGATGTTCGACAAAGGACGCCTCTGAGGCCAAATGGCGGTCATTAGAGCGCGCTGGACAATATGCCTGTAGCACCATTACCTTTAGCAAAGCTTTGAGCTCCTACACCAATTCAATTCACTTCAAACAAACAATCCTGAGGCCCTTGTCAGTTCAAACAAACAACCGGACGCTCCAATTAGTTCAAACAAACAAACTGGCTCTGCTAATTTGGTTTGTTTGTTTGCTGGCCACCCTGTTGACAACACCAATTCTCGCAATCACGAACCGGACTGATTACGACTCAGGATGAATCTTGGCGCCGAAGACAGCCCAGGATGACTTCTAGGCGCGATGGAAGCTTGTGATGACATGTCGTATTAGATACGACTTACAACGACCCACAGCAATGTGACCCACGACAAGGCGTGATGACTCAGTAAGTGCATCCCGCATTCACTTTCGACACCTTCGTGGCGATGGCAAGCATTGTTCAGCCGGCAACGACAAAGTCATCGATCGATGACCTTCAGCATAACGTCAGTCAGCAATGTTGGATGACGATGTCCTGGCGGTCATTGATGACAAAATGGTGACACGAGGACACAGCTATAGACTGCTATTTCAGGTGATGCTAAAATGACTATTGCTCTACGCTCACTTCTCGGGCCGTGCACTTTCCAAACGAGTCTCACGCGTTTCGCGGCGTGGAGAAAAGCATCCAGATGTGAGTGGTATGGCGATAGCACCGAACAGTAAGCACTCTGCAGGGATCGGTAAAGTATGGGTCGGTACTTTGTAGTGCTCGAAAGCGGGATTCAGCCCGCCGGCCGCCAGCCGAACGCGTTCTCTGGGTCGTGCGGCCTCTCAGCTCGCCCGCTCAGAGGTACCGGCAGCAATGATTACCACCCCTGCAAAACTCTTGCGCCACGATGATCCCAGAACCTTGCTGGCTGCAGGTCGGCCGTTGAGGTGTGGAGAATGTAGCGATGTCTATTTCAACGGTGCGGAGCGTTCGTCCCGTACGACATCACTTCTCTCCTATGCCATGCTTAGTGGCATACGAGAGTCGCCCACTTTGAGAAGCAGTGGCCCGAGCGACACGTGCAATGAGTCAGACGTCACCATACTATATCGGAGCGCAATGCCCTTGAGAAGACATGGCAATCCACCATCACAATTCACAAAGAGATGACGTCGTCGCGGAGCGGCGCGTGTGTAAAGTGGAAGAACATGTCAGCGTGTATTTCGAATAGGGAGCTTTAGTAGACAGGCACCGAGTGTATGTTGTGGAAGCGTAGGTACCGTGCTCGAGGTTTAGCAATATGGAACGGCTGGGCGGAAACGACGTTAGTAACCGCTAATCGTCGTTTGGTCCTAGCGCGTCTCCGTCCAGTCAAGTCTAAATCTTCTAGATCGTCCCTGGTAGTTCTAGCTGGATGGTGGGGAAATGCTGCTCTCTAGCCACAACCCTAAGCCTACACACACCTATGGAGCAGGCGTGGCCGTATTGTCACCCTCCCATGATACCGAAATTCGACCTAAAAGTTTCTTCACTGACCTCACTGCTTTTTAGTGACACGATGCCACGATTACTCAGTCGAAGTGGCAAACGCATGCGAGACGGTCTCGCTTTGATTTGAATAAAGTGTTGAGACGACTGTGCAATCCGGCTCGCCGTCACGACTCCCGACTTCATCGAACCGCCATAAGTCTACGCAAGAATGCACCAGCGGCCGAGAATAACAAGGCAGCGTCTATTGTAGAAACTAAGGCAACAGCAGGACACAGAACACGAGTGCCCGCCAGTCAAAGACAACGAGAACCAATGCGAGCGGCACAGCCATCTTGAGCCACTGTCACCGGCACCGGGACGCAAAAAACATCGAGCTGGACCACTGTCACCAATGGTAAGAAGAAAGTGAAGAAACACCCGTTGGACCATACATTAATTGAAGCCTAGATTCACTTCTTTTTGGAAGAATTCAACTTCACTTCATCAACGGTAATTTGGAATTCAGCTTCATGAAGCGGATTCATGAAGCCTCATCGCCACTACTGCATCAGGACTAGCGTAAGGTTCCCCGAGGATCGCGGGCGCTGGAAAGTCACGCCACAGTTCAACTTGCAGAACTCCACATTACAGCGATGTTCAGGTGATTTACTGATCTAAGCATTACATGCTATGATTATGCTATCCTAAAAGGGTCACTCATGCCTCGTCGTCGGTCTCGCCTCCGGCCCCTTCGCTGCCATCATCATCACTATCCTCGTTACACGCATCACTCTCGTAACATATGCTCACAAGTCCCTGCTTGATCCAGCTCCGTTGGCATTCGATCTGTTCGATTGTAGTGCTTGCAAGTCGTAGACGATCCCACGAAAGTGTGCGCCTCGTGAGCGAAAAGACCCTCTCGCTCTCGGCACTCATGGCTGGCGCTGAGAGCATAGTGATGGCCATACGTGAAAGCCGTGGGAACGTGCGCTGTTGGGTGTCTTCGAGCCACCAGGCGATTGGGTTGGCCGTGTCCATTGGAGTCTGCTGGATGAATGCATCAAACTCATTACTGATACGCTGCCGACGCTTTATGAGAGCCCTTTGCTTCTCGAAGAACGATGCATCCTCCATTGGCTTGGCCTCTAGGCATTCATCAACCTTTAGGTGGGCGTACTCTTTTGACCACCAAGCCCTTACGTTGTCGACTGCTGGTTTGATCCATTCACGACGCCACGTAACGTCGAGATAATGTTTGCGATAAGAGGGATGGAGTAGCAAAGCAGCTGTATACACGGGCGAGTCGTCCGTCAGTCTGTAATACTTATCCAAAGCATACCAGCTACAGGTGACGGCGGCGCTAAGAGCTTTGTTGTCAGCATGTCGCGCCAGTGACGCCTCGAGGTGGGCGATGATGATGTCGAAAGTCACGAGCATCTGATCGAGAGTGGCCTTGTCCCCTTCACAAGCCTTGGTGGCTTCTTTGAATGGCTGGAGAAAGTGAAACGTCTCCTCGATAGCATGCCAGTCATCGCTAAGTAGCCGGAGATGCTCCAGTTCCTCGTTTTCAGCGACGAAAATGTTGACTTGCGGCTTCAACGCCAGAGCTGCATCGATCATTGTCAGCCAGCTGTTCCATGGCGTCTCGTTTGGCATAGGTATTGTTCTTCCAGCGATAGCCTTGAAAGCATTGGAATGCCGCGTGCTTCGGAGAGCGATCGCTAGCTCCTTCACCTTGAGCAGTGGCTGCATTGAGCACCACCCTCCGGCTTGCTCACCAAGTGCCTGGTCAAGCGGCTGCTGCGTGCACTGCTGAGAGGCGTATTCGAGAGCATCTTTGTCTCGCACAAACAAGAAGGCCTGTACGGCGATATTGAGGATATGGCCGAGACACCGGAGTCGGTTGGTTGCTGCTGACCATTCGACTCCCTCTCTTCTCAGGAGATCCTCGAGCTGCGTAGCCATCGTGGTCATAGCCGAGGCATTGTCGCTGGTGATACTGCCTAAAAGATGTTGGAAACCGAAGGCTTTCGCCACCCTGAAGATCTGCTCAGCACACTGCACACCTGCGTGGCCTCGAAGGAGTTCAGGTAACGCGAGGAGTGCCTTTTGCTGGCAGCCGTATTCGTCCACGACATGCGCATTGACCGCCTGGAATTCCTTCGGGTGGCCCTGGGGAGAGGTCCATGTGTCGGTGCAAAGATGTATGCGTGAGCGAGCCCTTGCAATAAGCCCTTGGACAGTCACACGGTGTAGTGAGAAATTTCGCTTCATCTGCCGTCGGATAATGCCAGGCGAGGTGCCAATCATCCGCGGAGCTGCATGGTTCAAGGTTGCACAAAAGGCATGGAACTCGGGCTATGTAATGATGTTCTGCGGAAGACTCCTTCGTGCGACGAGATGAACGAGAGCCTGGAGGACGCGATCGCGGTGTAGTACCCCTTCAAGCACGCGCTCCTGCTCCGCATCCACTTTATCCTTCTGTTTCTTGAACAGGTGGTCGATTGAGCTGAACCTTGCACTCCGTGCTGAAGCTTCTGAGGGCTCTGTGGAAAGCTCGATCCGATGCTGACTTTCTAGATGCGACCGCACGTACCGGAGCGTCGCTGTGCCTCTGAAAACACAGTCCTTCCCTTTGCCTTGACCACAATACCAGATCTTATGGTTGTGTTTGTCCTTTGCCGCCTCGTCTGGGCGCGCTCGTCGCGCGAAAGACCATATGTGCGACAGAGCACAGCCTCGCTTCCTCTTCCTGGAGCCAAAAATTGGTGTGGACGTCAACGATACGGAGGCATTCGCAGTGGTCTAGGAGTCGGTGAAGAATAGAGGATCGATCTCGGACAACGTGCTCGACGAGACGGTGTCAAAATCAGCCATTCTGGCGCTGGGTCGTCGCCATATCGGGAGTCGCTGCAAAGACGGCCGGGCATGTCGAGCTCCAAAGCGACGAGACCGTGAGCCCCTGCATTTAGAGGCTGGCCCCGTCGAAGGAGCATCTAGCGTGTTTCTATTTCAGCCTCCCGGTCGGCAGAAGCGACCGCTGATTTTCTGTGGATAACGGGAGGGACCACGCCGAAAAAAGCTTAGAAAGTTTTTCGGGAGTGGACAGCTGCGATTTCCCGGGCTCTCCACAGCTTACCCTTTTTACCCCAACCCTTATATGAGGCTTCATGAAGCATGCTTCACTTCACTGATCGATAATTCATCTTCACAAGGAACGTCAGAATTCAGCTTCAATAAGAATTCACTTCATGAAGCCTAGGGCTTCAATTAATGTATGGTCGACGCGGCATTACAGTAATACGTTGCGGTCACAAAGACATGGAGTTGCTCCTG
>Ga0224744_1032_pt1 | contig 16493 bp, 9 predicted proteins | sample LIM_E_Vancomycin_FD_161636 | JGI IMG/M metagenome (GOLD analysis project Ga0224744, IMG submission 161636) | Enriched cells from gastrointestinal tract of the lab mouse from Pacific Northwest National Laboratory (PNNL), Richland, Washington... | ecosystem: Host-associated > Mammals > Digestive... | reverse complement strand
ATCTGAATTTGGTTATCATATTATCCAGCTTATCGAGAAACGTGGCGACCGTGTGAATACCCGTCACATTCTGTTGCGTCCGAAAGTATCTGAAAAGGAGTTGACTGAGGCTTGTGCCCGTTTGGATTCTATTGGCGATGATATCCGTCAGAATAAGTTTACATTTGATGAGGCTGCCTCTGTGATTTCACAGGATAAGGATACTCGTAATAATCACGGTCTTATGGTGAATACGAATGAGCGTACAGGTATCACTACTTCTAAGTTCCAGATGCAGGATTTGCCTCAGGATGTTGCGAAAGTGGTGGATAAGATGAATGTAGGCGAAATTTCCAGAGCCTTTACGATGATTAACGAGAAGGATGGAAAAGAAGTTTGTGCCATTGTAAAACTGAAAGCAAAGATCAACGGTCATAAAGCTACCATTGCAGAAGACTATCAGGACCTGAAAGAAATCGTGATGGATAAGCGCCGGGAAGAAATGTTGCAGAAGTGGATTCTGAACAAACAAAAACATACGTATGTACGTATTGACCCGAATTGGCAGAAGTGTGACTTCAAGTATCCGGGTTGGGTAAGGAACGATTGATGTTTAAACAGCTTGACTTTATATGCTGAAACAAAACAAAAAAGATAAACAGCAAGACGGGCATAGATGGCTTCTTATAGGCTTTCTATGCCTGTTTGCCGTATGCCTTGTGGCGCAGGTGAAGCCCACCGGACAGACTAAAAAGGCTGAGACTCCGGCTGCGAAAACTCCAAATGGAACGAAGCAAACTGATAAAGATATCAAGAAAGAGCCCGAAAATAAGAAGACGAAAGTATATTTGCTTCATGCCAATCAGGGACAGGCCGACAAGCTTGCCCGACCGGATGTTCAGGTACTGATTGGGAATGTAAAGCTGCGTCACGACAGTATGTATATGTTTTGTGACAGTGCTTTGATTTACGAGAAAACCAATTCGGTAGAAGCATTCAGCAATGTACGTATGGAGCAGGGGGATACCTTGTTTATTTACGGTGATTATCTTTACTACGACGGGATGACACAGATTGCGCAGATTCGTGAGAACGTAAAGATGATCAACCGGAACACGACGCTTCTGACCGATAGTCTGAATTATGACCGTCTTTATGATCTCGGTTATTATTTCGAGGGCGGTACTTTGATGGATGAAGAGAATGTGTTGACCTCGGATTGGGGAGAATACAGTCCCGCTACCAAACAGTCGGTATTCAATCATGATGTGAAATTGGTGAATCCCAAGTTTGTCCTGACGTCGGATACACTGAAATATAATACTTTTTCCAAGATTGCTACCATTCTCGGTCCTTCGAATATCGTAAGTGACAATAATCACATCTATTCGGAACGAGGCTTCTATAATACACTCAGCGAACAGGCTGAATTGTTGGACCGTTCTATCCTGACGAATGAGGGAAAGAAGTTGATTGGTGACAGTTTGTTTTATGACCGGAAAGTGGGATACGGTGAAGCGTTCGATAATATACGAATGACGGATACCATTAACAAGAATATGTTGACCGGCGATTATTGTTTCTATAACGAATTGACCGACTCTGCTTTTGCTACCAAACGTGCAGTTGCTATTGACTATTCACAAGGAGACAGTCTCTTTATGCATGGAGATACGTTGCAGCTTATTTCCTATAATCTGAATACGGACTCTGTTTTCCGCCTGATGAAAGCTTATCATAAGGTACGTATGTACCGGACGGATGTACAGGGAGTTTGTGACTCACTGGTTTATAATTCAAAAGACTCTTGTCTGACCATGTATATCGATCCGATTCTTTGGAATGAAGGTCAGCAACTGCTTGGCGAGGAGATCAAGATTTATATGAATGACAGTACCATTAACTGGGCCCACATTATCAATCAGGCACTGACGGTGGAGATGAAAGATTCTGTTCATTATAACCAAGTGTCCGGTAAAGAGATGAAAGCCTATTTCGAAAATGGTGATATGCGTCATATTGAAGTGATAGGTAATGTGATGACCGCTTTCTACCCGGAAGAAAAAGACAGTACGATGACCGGATTTAATAATATGGAGGGGAGTGTGCTCCATCTTTATATGAAAGAGAAGAAGATGGAAAAAGGGATGTTCGTAGGTAAGTCCAACGGAACATTATATCCGATGGATCAGATCCCTCCCGACAAGTTGCGGCTATCTACATTTGCCTGGTTTGACTATGTCCGCCCTTTAAATAAAGAAGATATATTCAACTGGAGAGGCAAGAAGGAAGGAGAGACACTGAAACCAACCACCGACCGGAAGCCAAAGACAGATAAGCGAAGTTTAATTAATATGAAGTAATATGGGAATGTTTTTCAATTCGATGAGAAAACCTCGAGGCTTTAATCATCAATACATTTACGTAAACGAGCGGAAAGAAAAGCTTGAGAAGATGGAGGAGAAGGCGAAACGCGAGTTGGGAATGCTTCCGGATAAAGAATTCAGTCCCGAAGATATCCGTGGTAAGTTTGTCGAAGGTACGACGCACCTGAAGCGCAGAAAGGCAAGTGGCCGTAAGCCTGTATCTTTTGGAATCATATTGATTATCATAGCTTTCCTTTTATATTTGTGGCATTATTTAGCGACGGGAAGCTGGTCATTTTAACTACTAAATAAACTATGAGCGATATAATTCATTTGTTGCCTGATTCGGTAGCTAATCAGATTGCTGCCGGTGAAGTGATACAACGTCCGGCATCTGTTATTAAAGAGCTAGTGGAGAATGCGATCGATGCAGATGCTCAAAATATACATGTGTTAGTTACGGATGCCGGTAAGACCTGCATCCAGATTATAGACGATGGAAAGGGAATGTCCGAAACGGACGCGCGACTTTCCTTTGAACGCCATGCGACTTCTAAGATTCGGGAAGCAGCGGATTTGTTTGCTTTGCGTACGATGGGGTTTCGTGGAGAAGCACTGGCTTCCATTGCAGCTGTGGCGCAGGTTGAACTGAAAACACGGTTGGAATCGGAAGAACTGGGAACAAAACTGGTGATTGCAGGCTCCAAAGTCGAAAGTCAGGAAGCTGTTTCCTGTTCCAAGGGAAGTAACTTCTCTGTGAAGAATCTGTTCTTCAACGTGCCCGCCCGTCGCAAGTTCCTGAAAGCTAATTCAACAGAACTAAGTAATATTCTGGCAGAGTTTGAACGTATTGCTTTGGTTCATCCCGAAGTAGCCTTTTCGCTTTACAGCAATGATTCCGAACTGTTTAATCTGCCTGTATCTCCTTTGCGGCAACGTATTCTTGCTATCTTCGGCAAGAAGCTGAATCAACAGTTGCTGAATATAGAGGTGAATACTACGATGGTGAAAATCTCAGGCTACATAGCGAAGCCGGAAACTGCCCGTAAGAAAGGTGCTCACCAATATTTCTTTGTCAACGGGCGTTATATGCGCCATCCTTATTTTCATAAGGCAGTGATGGAGGCTTATGAACAGTTGATTCCCGTTGGCGAGCAAGTTTCCTACTTTATTTATTTTGAAGTGGATCCGGCTAATATCGATGTGAATATTCATCCCACTAAGACAGAAATCAAGTTTGAGAATGAACAGGCTATCTGGCAAATACTTTCGGCATCAGTAAAGGAGTCGTTGGGCAAGTTCAGCGCCATTCCTTCCATTGATTTCGATACGGAAGATATGCCGGATATTCCTGCATTTGAGCAGAACCTGCCTCCTGCACCTCCGAAGATTCATTATAATTCGGATTTCAATCCGTTCAAAGTATCTTCCGGTGGAAGTGGCGGCGGATCATATAGCCGTCCGAAGGTGGAATGGGAAGGACTGTATGGTGGATTGACCAAGGCAAGTAAGATGAATGAGCCTCAGCAGGAACCGGAAATGGATTGGGAAAATTCTCCTTTCGAGGAAGAACCGATGGTTGCTGAAGAGAAAACTATTTCGGCGGTATCTGCCGCTTCCTCCACTTTCTCATCGGCTTCCTCTACTTTATATGCCAATGAATCGGTGATTGAGAAAGGGAATCTGCATTTGCAGTTCAAAGGTCGTTTTATTCTGACTTCGGTGAAATCAGGATTGATGTTGATCGACCAGCATCGTGCGCATATCCGTGTACTTTTTGATCGGTATATGGTGCAGATAAAACAAAAACAAGGTGTTTCGCAGGGAGTGCTTTTCCCCGAGATATTACAGCTGCCTGCTTCAGAAGCGGCTGTCCTGCAAGGAATCATGGATGATTTGTCGGCGGTAGGTTTCGATCTGAGTGATTTGGGTGGCGGTAGTTATGCCATCAATGGCATTCCTTCGGGGATAGAAGGATTGAATCCGGTTGAGTTGGTACGGAATATGCTACATACAGCTATGGAAAAAGGGAATGATGTGAAGGAGGAAATCCAGAATATCTTAGCTTTAACACTGGCACGTGCGGCGGCTATTGTATATGGTCAGGTATTGAGTAATGAGGAAATGGTAAGTCTTGTAGACAGTCTTTTTGCCTGTCCTTCACCAAATTACACTCCGGATGGCAAAACAGTCTTGACAACAATCAAGGAAGAGGACATCGAGAAATTATTCAAATAAAACAAATAAAATCATCATTTCTTAAAACCTTTTAGTTCAGTTCGTGTTATTTAAATAGTTCAACAAAGAAAAGATTATAATAACCACTTAACTATTAGGTATATGAAAAAGATTCTAATGTTGCTGGCTTTTGCCGGCGTTGCGTCTGTCGCTTCTGCGCAGCAAACCGTGACTGTAACTGAATACGAGGTTATTCAGGTACAAGATAAACATCAAGTAATAACTAACCCATTCTGGAGCAACTGGTTCTTCTCTGTAGGAGGCGGTGCACAGGTATTATTTGGTAATAACGACCATATCGGAAAATTCAGAGATCGTATTGCTCCGACATTGAATGTGTCAGTTGGTAAATGGGTAACACCCGGTTTCGGGTTACGTATGCAATATAGCGGACTGCAATCCAAAGGATTCACCACCAATGAATCTGCAAATTATGTAGTCGGTGGCCCGAGAGAAGATGGCTCCTACAAACAGAGATGGGACTATATGAATCTTCATGGCGACTTGCTGATTAATCTGAATGCACTTTTCGGTGGTTACAATCCGGATCGCGTATATGAGATTATTCCGTATATCGGTGCCGGTTGGGCTCATTCTTATTCTAAGCCTCATACAAACGCTGCTACCTTCAATGCAGGTATTATCAACCGTTTCCGTTTGTCAAACGCTGTAGATTTGAACCTTGAACTGAGTGCAACAGGGTTGGAAGGTAAATTTGATGGTGAACACGGTGGCAAACCCGATTATGATGGTATCTTAGGTGCTACTCTCGGTGTGACTTATTACTTCCCGACCCGTGGATTCCAACGTCCTGTTCCACAGATTATCTCCGAACTGGAATTGAGACAGATGCGTGATCAGATGAATGCTATGGCAGCCGCAAATATGCAGTTGCAGCAACAGTTAGCCAATGCACAGCAGCCTGTAGTGGAAGAAGCTGAAGAAGTCGTTGTAACAGATGCCAACATTGCACCGCGTACTGTATTCTTCAAGATCGGTTCAGACAAATTGTCTCCACAAGAAGAAATGAACTTGTCATATCTTGCCAGCAAGATGAAAGAATTCCCGAACATGACCTATACAATCAACGGATATGCAGACTCTGCAACCGGTACTCCTTCTATCAACCAGAAGTTAAGTCTGGAACGTGCACAAGCTGTAAAGGACCTGTTGGTTAAGAAATATGGCATCTCTGCAGACAGACTGTCTGTTGCAGCAGGTGGTGGTGTCGACAAGTTCGGTCAACCGATTCTGAATCGTGTGGTATTGGTAGAATCAGCTCAATAATACATTTGATATTGTAATATAGATACGGCTGTTAAGTGGGCCGTATTTATGAAAGGAAAGACTTGCTCAGGTAAAGATATCCCTCGGATACTTTACTTGGGCGAGTCTTTTTGTTTCCAATGATTTGCATATCCTATAATTTTTTGCGAATATTGCAATCAAATGCATTGGTCTTAGACATAAGTTTCTTACTTTTGAACAAGGATTCCGGTTTTTATGATTGTTACTATGAAATGTAGATACCTTCTATCTTTAGTCTTTTTATTGCATATATGGGTATGCAAGAGTAATGTTATAGATAATAGTGTCTATGATTATGGTCTTACGTTTCTGGCTCATTCTACCAATCAGGATCAGCGGACCAATCTGGATCTTACTCCTGCGGCTTCTTTGTCTTTTCCCGAGGACGGTTTCTCGGTGGGATTCGATATAAAGTTGAGAAATGAACTGTATACTTATGGTTATGTTGTACGGGTCATAGCAGATGATTCTTCCTGCTTTGATTTTATCTCCTACCTGCTTTATTCCCGATTTAATATTGTATTGACTGACAAAGACCGGGTGATCAAGAATACGGAGATTGCAGATTCGGTAAAGATTGTAGCAGACAGATGGATACACGTCGATCTGCAATTTACCAAAGACCGGATTCATATTGCTGCAGACGGTATCCAGGCGGAAATCAATCATTCCCTGAGCAACTTTAAGGATATCAAGATCTATTTCGGAGGCAGCAAGCATCCCCGTTTCTTCTCTACAGATGTACCTCCTATGACCATTCGTAATATAGAACTTGCTGATATTCAAGGTAAACTGCTTTATAAATGGGAATTGGCTGCTCATGATAAAGATGTGACTTACGATAGTGTCAGAAATAAACAGGCTTTTGTACGTAATGGCGTCTGGGAGATAGATAAACATACTAAATGGGCGGCATTAGCTTCGTTGAATGTGCACCATATTAATCCGCAGGTGGCTTATGACGATGTGTCGGGACGTTTTTTCATAGCAGGAGGCCGTCAGTTATTTGTTTACGATGTGAAGGCGAATCGTATTGATTCGATTGCTTATAAAGGACATCCTTATATAGGAGCTTCCAGCCAGATTATTTTTGATGCCAAACGAAACAGGCTCTTGTCTTATACACCGGATTTCAACGATTTGAATGTCTATGAGTTTGACCGGAAATGCTGGACATTAGAAACTCCGGTAATGATTGATACCCGCCAGCATCATAATCGTATTATCAATCAGAAAAGAGATGAACTGATTGTTTTTGGTGGCTATGGTAATCACCGCTATAATTCACAGTTGAGCAGAATAAACCTGTCTGATCCGCAGGGGTGGTCGATCAGTTCCCTTGATTCCTGTCTGTTTCCCCGCTATTTAAGTGCGATGGGGGCGGAGAATGAGGACTACTTATTGATCATGGGTGGTTATGGCAATCAGTCGGGTAAGCAGGAAGAATCTCCGGGAAACTTTTATGATCTTTACCGGTTGAATTTGAAAACAGGTAAATGCGCTAAGTTATGGGAGTTTGTGAATGACAGGCAGCACTTTACTTTCGGTAATTCAATGATTGTCGATACACCGTCGAATAGTGTATATGCTTTGACATATAATAATGACCGGTATAATACTTTTGTTTATTTGAGCCGGTTTGATATACAGACCAGACAACCGGTTCAGGAAGTGATGAGTGATTCCATTGTTTATAACTTCCTCGATATTCATTCTTATTGTGATATGTTTTTGCATAGAGAGACATCTTCTATTTATGCTGTGGTGTTGCAGGAAAAGGAGCCCGGAATATCTAAAGTCGAATTTTATAAACTGGCATTTCCACCTTTGTCCAAGGAAGGTATTTTGCCTCATCAGACTGGCGGAATGAAGCCGGTGATATTGATATCCGGTATTTTGGCAGGACTACTGTGCCTGATAGGAGGAAGTATATGGTTATTGCATAGTAAGAGAAAGAGAAAAGTGAATGTGTCAGTCGGTCCGGTTGCTACGGAAGAAGTAAAAGACAGATTGGTCGAAGAAGAACCGACTGAACAAAAAGTATCTTCGGTTTTATTACTGGGCGGATTCCAGATATTTGATAAGCAAGGCGGTAACATCACGGGAGATTTTACGCCTACTCTTAAGCAATTATTCTTGTTTTTACTGCTGAATACCATTAAGAACGGAAAGGGAACGACTTCTCAATGCCTGGATGAAACTTTCTGGTTCGATATGAGTAAGTCCAGTGCATCGAATAACAGAAACGTGAATATCAGAAAGCTAAGGCTGATCATTGAGAAAATCGGAGATATCAATATTGCCAATAAGAACGGCTATTGGTATCTGAATCTGGGGAAAGACGTGACCTGCGATTATCAGGAAGTGATGAGATTGCTGGATCAGATAAAAGATAAAGATACCATTACGGATAAAAAGATAATCAATAAAATCATATCCCTGGCGAGTGCCGGCGCATTGCTCCCTAACGTCAGTGCCGAATGGATTGACGAATATAAGTCAGCCTACTACGTTCTGTTGACGGAAATACTGCTTTCTGTGGTCAACCGTCCCGATATAAAAGAAGATTCCAGGCTTTTGCTGAAAATATCAGATGTAATTCTGCTTGTTGATAATATAGACGAAGACGCTATCCGCACTAAATGCAGAGTCTTGTATCAGATGGGGCAGAAAGGTTTGTCCAAGCAAAGTTTCGATAAGTTCTGTATTGAATATGAACGTTTACTGAATGCCAAGCCTGATTTCTCTTATGATGATATTATAAATTCACTCTAAATTAATCCTCTATTAATAATTTTCCGCTACTTCCTGTTGGTCGGTGGCGGAGCCTGTCCTCATCGGTACCGGAAATAGGTCTCATCGGTACCCGAAATAAATCCTTGCGGAGTAAGGCACTCATTATACCATCAAATAATAATTGTTTTTTTATCATGAAAACATCATTGATAACTAGATGCTTATGCGAAAAGGATGAAATTCTTTATCGCTATTAATCTAAAATTAATATGGCATTAAGGACTGTAATTCTATATTTGCTTCAGAAACGGATGGGATATCCTCCACTATGTTTCTGATGACTTGAGCGGATCAACTATAACCTTATAAAATGATGGAAATATGAAAAACGACACTTCTTAATTACTGCTTGGACTTACTTGTCAGAGAAAGTTTTCTTGAGATGAAAACGGTTTGAATCAATTAATGTTAATCTATAAATTATGAAAACAGGAAAGAGCAAAGATCATTTGCAAAGAGTTTTTTTAAGGTTCCTTTATTTGATAATGGGGAGCATCCTTTCTTTGGATTCTGTTATGGCGCAGGAAAACCTGAAAGTTTCCGGGCAGGTGACAGACAATAAAGGAGAAGCCATTATCGGAGCCTCAGTGAAAGTTCTGAAAACGGGTACGGGGACTATTTCTGATATGGATGGTAAGTTTACTATCCAGGTTCCTGTGGGAGCGGAACTGGAGATAGGATATGTCGGCTATAATCCGAAGAGAGTGAAAGTGGTGAATAAAAACTTCGTAACGGTAGTCCTTGAGGAGAATGTGGTAGCATTGGGCGATGTAGTTGTTGTCGGATATGGCATTCAGAAAAAGGAAAGTCTGACAGGAGCTATCGGAAACCTGAAAGTAGATGATATCGTAAAGACCAAGGCACCTAGTTTGGCACAGGCCATTCAGGGAAAAGTTGCCGGTCTGCGGATCAGACAGGAGAATGGAGAGCCGGGTAAGTTCAGTTCCAATATCAATGTCCGTGGCTTCGGAACTCCTTTGTTTGTGATTGACGGAGTGGTGAGAGACGGTTCCAGCGAATTTCAACGGCTGAATCCGGAAGATATTGAAAGCATATCTTTTCTGAAAGATGCTACTGCCTCTATCTATGGTATGAATTCGGCGAATGGTGCCGTGATTGTTACCACCAAGAAAGGGGCTACAGGCAAACCGCGTATTACGTTGAACGCCAATGTCGGCATTACTTCTCCTACCAATGTGCCGGAGATGGCCAACGCCGGACAATATATGACCATGCGAAATGAGGCGGAAATCAATGCAGGCAGACCGGCTTATATCACAAAGGACGAATTGACCAAATGGCAGCAAGGTGCTCCCGGTTATGAGAGTGTAGACTTGTATGATGCCGTTTTCAATAAGCACGCCACACAGTTCCAGACGACTCTGTCCCTGGAAGGTGGTACCGACAAAGTAAGTTATTACGGTAGTTTCGGTTATGCCACCGATAACAGCTTGTTGAAGAATAACGCATTGACTTATGATAAATATACATTCCGTTCCAATGTCAGTCTGAAGATTACCAAAGACCTGACAGCCAGTATCAATCTTGGCGGACGTTATGATACCACCAACCGTCCCTGGTTTCCTTTCTATGATATATTTAAGAGTACGCGTGTAAATCCGCCTACTACTTCTATCTATGCCAATGACAATCCGGATTATTATAATAACTTCTCTTATGTCCCTAATCCGGCGGCTATGATCGATGCCGATTATACCGGAAGCGCTAAAGAGCGGAATAAGAACTTGCAGACACAGTTTGCATTAGAGTATAATATTCCTTATGTAAAGGGGCTGAAGGTGAAAGGTACTTTTATCTACGATTACAATAACTACGGATATAAGGCAACGCGGAAAGGTTTTAAGACATATACCTATGGCGAATATACGGGCGAGTATACGGCGGCAGATGCCAACTATCCGGCTTTACTCCAGGATAATCGCAGAGAATCGGAACGGGTGGATATGCAGTTCCAGACAAACTATAACAGAACGTTCGGCAACCATACCATCGGAGCTACTTATGTCTTCGAAAGACGCGAAGAGAAAGCAAACTGGATGAATGGTGAGCGCAAGTTTGACTTTTTCACAATCGGTGAACTGGACAATGCACGCGAATCTGACCAGAAAGTATCCGGTTCCTCGGAACACCAGGCTTATCTTTCTCATATCGGGCGTCTGACCTATGATTATAAAGGCAAATATCTGGCAGAGCTTGCTTGCAGATACGACGGTTCTTATCGATATGCTCCGGGCAGCAGATGGGCATTCTTTCCGTCCGCTTCCGTAGGATGGAGGATTTCGGAAGAGAGCTTTATCAAAGACAACTTCAAGTTTGTCGATAATCTGAAACTTCGTTTCTCTGCCGGTCGTTCGGGGCAAGATGCCGGTGATCCGTTCCAATACTTCTCCGGTTACACGTTGAACAGTGGCGGATATGTATTCAGCCAGGGAAATTATACCAATGGAGTAGCTTCTCCTGTGATGATCAATAAGAATCTGACCTGGATTAAAGTGAATATGTATAATATTGGTATTGACTTTTCAATCTTTAACCGGCTGATCGCAGTAGAGTTTGATATTTATCAGCGTGACCGCAGCGGCCTGTTGGCCGACCGTTACGGTTCTCTTCCCAATACGTTCGGTTCCAAGTTGCCACAGGAAAACCTGAACGGCGACCGTACGAGGGGTATTGAATTTACATTGACTCATACCAACAAAATCGGTGATTTCCACTACAGTGTATCCGGTAACTTTAACTTGGCGCGTACCCAACGCCGTTATATAGAGAGCGGTCCTTACAAGAGCAGTATGGAAAGATGGAGAAACCAGTCATCCAACCGCTGGGGAGATTTTATCTGGGGGTATCAGACGGACGGACGTTTCCAGAACTTTGACGAGATTAATACATATCCGATTCAGAATGGGGATAACGGAAATTCCAAGGAACTTCCCGGTGACTACATCCTGAAAGACGTAAACGGTGACGGAGTGGTGAATGATCTGGACAAGACCCCTTTATTCTGGTCCGGCAGCCCGTTGATTCACTATGGTTTCAATGTGGAAGCATCCTGGAAGAACTTCGACTTCTATGCTCTTTTTCAAGGTTCTGCCCTGTACACGGTGCAGTTTGACGAGGTATACGCAAAGATGCTCTGTTTCAAGGGTGGCAATACCCCCGAATACTTCTACGACCGTTGGCATCTGTCCGACCCGTATGATGCGAACAGTGAATGGATACCGGGAGAATGGCCGGCCATCCGTCTGGAGCAGGACATGGGATCGTTCTATACGAGGGATTCGCAGATATGGCGTAAGAACGCTTCTTATCTGAGACTGAAAACAATTGAGATCGGCTACACCTTCAGTCCCCGACTGATGCATAAACTGGGTATCGGTAGTTTAAGAATCTATGCGAACGGAAATAACCTGTTTACTGTCTGTGACCCGTTTGTAAAGGCATTCGATCCGGAAAAGATTGAAGGAGACTATAGTGCCGGCTTGAATTATCCTCTGAATAAGAGCTTTAACTTTGGATTGACCTTGAACTTTTAAAGAAGATGATTATGAAAATATATAGTTATTTATTATTGGGAGCTATGTTCCTGCTGGGCGGATGTAGCGATTTGCTTGATATCGATCCGAAGAATAAAATTCCGGCGGATGAATTGTTCTCTACTCCGGAAGGAGTACAGGCACATATGGCCAATCTGTACGGTCGTTTGCCTATCGAAGATTTTACCTATTCACCGAATCGCGGCTTCAATGTGGGAGTCGGTACGGATGTGAATAATGCCGGTTTTATGGCTGCTCATTTCTGTGATGAGGCTATCCATCCGGAGTACAATGACTTTGGAGAAGAGTGGTTCGATTATTGGGAAGACGGTTATAAACTCATTCGTGATTTAAACAGTCTGTTGGTTACTATTCCTACATTGACCAGTATTACCGAACAGCAAAAGAATGAGATCAATGCGGAAACTCATTTCCTGAGAGCTTATACCTATTTTGCCTTAGCCAAAAGATACGGTGGGGTACCTATCATTAAAGAACCGCAGGAGTATAACGGTAATATCGAAGAACTGCGTGTCCCCAGAAATACGGAGAAAGATACTTGGGACTTTGTCTTGGAAGAATGTGATCAGGCAGTATCGCTTTTTGGAGATGCGAATGAAAATGATGTGCTGAGAGCGAACAAATGGGTAGCATTGGCACTGAAGTCAAGAGCAGCTCTGTATGCAGCTTCCGTTGCCAAGTTTACTCATCAGCCTTATGTCTCTTTCTCTGGTCCGGCTGTTGACCAGAAGCTGGTAGGTATAGAAGTTATATCGGCTGATCATTATTATGATGAATGTATATCAGCTTCACAGGAAATCATGAATAGTGGTAAGTTCGGTCTTTACAAACCTTCCCCCGCTACTCCGGAAGAAGCGACAACCAACTATCAAAAGTTATTTGAACAACCTTTCCAATGTCTGGACGGATTGAAAGAGCCTATCTTCATGAAGGCCTATGCTGCAAATACCATTCTGGCACATAACTATGATGTCTGGTTCAGCCCCCGTCAGATGATCCTCGACCCGAATCTCTATCCCGGTCGTATGAATCCGACACTGGATTTTGTCGACTCTTTCGAAGATTATACGGATGACGGAACCGGAACACCCAAGCCGATCAGCACTCGTGTGGATGGAAATGAAAGTGATTATAATGGATTTAACTTATCCACCCGATACCTGTCTTTCCCGATAGATAAACCTTACCAGGCATTTGCCGGTCGTGATGCCCGTTTGAGTGCCATGGTGTTATTCCCGGGACAGAACTTCGGAAGTACGAAGATCATTATCCAGGGTGGTCTGGTGAAAGCTGACGGTTCCGGTTATCATTATAGGACTCAGGCTTCGGAGAAGGGACAGGATGGTCTGATCTATTATACTTACGGAGCGGAGAAAAGCACGGAATATTCAGGATTCGATCCGACTTTGGGACATTATACCCGCAGCGGATTCCTGTTTAAGAAGTTCTTGCAGATAGAAAGTCCGGTTGAGCAGGCATGGAGTAAAGGTACACAGCCTTGGATCGATTTCCGTTATGGGGAAATTCTTCTCAACTATGCAGAAGCTGTTATCGAAAAGACAACCTCTACTTCTGCTGAAAAACAGGCTGCACAAGACGCTTTGAATGCGGTCCGCAAAAGAGCGGCTCACAAAGATGACATTGCATTGACTCAGGCGAATGTTCGCAAAGAACGTTTTGTCGAGCTGGTATTTGAAAACAAACGCAGATGGGATTTGTCGCGCTGGAGAACTTTCCATAAGGAATTTGAAAACCGGGTGAGAAAGGGACTTGTACCTTTCCTTGACCTGCGGACAAATCCTGCGCATTATGTATTTGTACGTGTCAATCCGTTGGGCATTGAATCAAAGACCTTTGATTATAGCTGGTATTATAAGAGTATTCCGGGTACGGGGGCTAATGGTCTGGTACAGAATCCTTAATTAGTATATTCTAAAATATAGATTAGATATGAAAAAGCTTCTATTTTTATTATGCGTTGTAGTAGCAGGCAGTATGTTTTACTCTTGTGAAAAAGATAATCTCGAAGGGCCGGATGCAATCTTTGCCGGCGAACTGAGAGACCGGAAGACCGGAGAACTCATTCAACAGGAGATATCGGACGGTTCCCGCGTTTATTTCATCGAACAGGGGTGGGGAGATAATCCTCCTGTTCAGAATATGGTCGTTAAAAAAGACGGAACGTTTTATAACGGTATGATTTTCTCCGGTGACTATAAAATCATCCTGAATCGTGGGAACTACGTTCCTTTGGATACTCTGGATATGAAAATAAAGCCGGGAAAGAATTATCAGGTCTTCGAAGTGAATCCTTATCTGCGGATCATTGAACCGGAAATATCTGTGATCGGAAGAAAGGTAGTGGCGAAATTCAAACTGGAGCAGGTGACCAGTAACGAGGTCTATCGTATTTCGTTGTTTGCACACTCTCACATCGATGTATCCAACAAACTGAATATTGTCAACCGGACAGAAGAACTAAACCGTTCCATTACTGATGGTGAGGCTTTCGAATTGTCTATCAATCTGGAAGACTACACTTCCACGCTGGTTCCGGGCAAGAGTTATTATTTCCGGATCGGTGCACAGTCTCACGGAAGTGAGACAAAGTACAATTATTCGGCATCTGTACAGTTGGATATTTAGCATAAAAACGGAAAAGCCATGAGAAAGTATTTACAGTTGGTATTCCTTGCGGTCTCTGTCTTTTGTTCAGAGATATTGTTGGCAGAATCTCGTGATCCGGTCCGGATACTGGATTTGAGAACGCTCAATGAACTTGATCTGAAAGAACAGGAGAAGGCGGAGCAACTATGGGACATTATGCATACGACAGCTACCTTGCAAGGCATTGTGAATCGGAATAGTCCGAGATTGTACATTCGCTATGTCAAGAACGGGCAGGGAGAGAATGTCGATGATTATTGGTGGAATAAATACCGTCAGGCAGGACAGTGGCTGGCGGGACGTGATACGATAGCTTACACGGAACTGTCGGATGTCGTGACCGTTTTCAGAAAAGAAATACGCGGAGTGGTTGTTTATGACTCAAAAGTAGCATCTACCAGTAATATCGCTTCATCTGTGGCAGGAATCGAGAATCTGATAGCTGTGCGCTATGACATATCTCCCAATAGTCTCTATACCCGTTTGGTACTGCAAGGACCGAAGCTGGCTGTGAAATGCTGGCTGGTGAACAAAGATGGTTCTTCTCTTTTCACGGGCAAAGGAAGGATTGCCGGAACCGGTCAACCTTCGACAGGATCTCTGAAAATCGATCCCTATGTATGGTTTATAGAGAAATACCTGAAGAAAGGGTTATGCAATACGGAGTACGCCGCTTATTACATCGACCAGTTCTGGCGTACCGATCCTACCCGGACGGTAACGAACCATCACCAATTGACCAATCATGACTTTTTTGTCAGCAAGAAAGCTTTTTTCTTTGACCTTTCTCCTTGGGGAGACGAGCCGGCAACGGATGATCCGACACAAGAAGAAGGACTGGACTTGCAGATACTGAAAACTTTTCTGCAAGAAGCCTATAAGCAAAATAAAGGAGAGAAATTCTGCTATATCGGAGGTTTCCCGAGCTGGATTTATAAATATACGCAGCATGCTGGAGGAAAGCATGAAGATGTAGCTACCGAGTGGGAATTTTCCCGTATTATCAGTGCTTATAATGCCTTTAAGGATGCCGATGCCATCGGACTGGGAGCATTGGCTAACTCCTCCTTCTGGCAACATTTTCCTCTTCAGGAAAAGTATCCCCAAAAGTGGGTGACACATCAGGAACTGATGGACAGAGGCTATCTGAACCGTGACGGAACAATCAACTTTCAGGGACGGAACTTTATCCTCTTCTATGTAGGCGATTATGATTCCTCCTCCTGGATTGCTCAGACTACCCCTTTCCTGTGGGACGAACCTAGCCGGGGAGAAGTGCCTTTGATGTGGTCTGTCAGTCCTGTACTTGCAGAACGCGTTCCGATGGTGATGCATAATTATCGGGTGACGGCTACTCCGAATGATTATTTTGCCGCTGCTGACAATGGTGCCGGATATTTAATGCCGGGTATGTTGCAAGAGCCTCGCTCGGTGTCCGGATTGAAAAGCGGATTGAGTGCATGGGCAAAGCATTGCAGCAAATATTATCAGAAGTGGGGATTGACCATTACAGGATTTGTGATTGACGGCGAAGCCCCCGGACTGGATTCAGACGGATTGGACT
>Ga0224744_1050_pt1 | contig 18664 bp, 14 predicted proteins | sample LIM_E_Vancomycin_FD_161636 | JGI IMG/M metagenome (GOLD analysis project Ga0224744, IMG submission 161636) | Enriched cells from gastrointestinal tract of the lab mouse from Pacific Northwest National Laboratory (PNNL), Richland, Washington... | ecosystem: Host-associated > Mammals > Digestive... | reverse complement strand
AGCGCCGACAGCAATTGTCACCCAGAATACACTCGTGACGACCGCGCGCAGGTTCTCCGGTGAGTTGTTGAAGGCAATCTCGATACCCGTCACCAACACCCAGATCTCGGCTAGCGAGCCAAAGACGTAGCCAGGCGCTTGTATCCAGACGTGAATGCTCGCCGGTGGCTGGCTGTATATAAAGTGCTGCAACACACAAGCGTAGACCATACTGAGCGAGGCACAGAAGAAGCCGAGTGTGATGCGGCGGACAGGATTGAAGTCGATGCCTGCTTTACGCAGTGCAGGGTATACCACGACTGTGAGTTGATCAGTACCGAGCCTGAAGTGTAGGCTCACATTAAAGCTTACGATCGAGAAGGGGAATGAACGCGAGCATGAAGACCGTCGAAAGGTTCTGCATCAAGTCGTTTGGTGTAGAGCCCAGGTCCATCGAGCCGGCTTGAGAGATCAAGTTGTTAAAGATTTGGGTCCAGCAAACCGTGAAGAATGGGAACAGAAGGAAGTACTAGACCGAAGGTTAGTATCGACATCACCAACGCAAGGACCACATATCATACCTTGCAAGCTAGAAGCCCACTCTTGACCTGTTCGACGTAGGTGTCCGTATAAGTGGCCGACTGAGCAAATGCGTACATTTCTAGCCGCTGGTTGTCCCTCAGGGCACTAGGTTTCGCTTTGTCGAACGACCTCTCTTTGAGCACGATCTTGATCGTGTTGGTAGCGTCAAGGATCGGGGAGCCCTGCGGAGGAAGCTTGTTGACTTTCTTGCTGAACACCACGAATATCGTCAAGACGAGCATGAAGACACTGATTTCGGTCAGATTGGTACCAGAGCTAAAGTATGGATGAAAAGTCACTTACATCAATGGGATGAGATAAGCGAGCCAGAAAGACGCAGCCTTCTCCACGGCAACAGTGATGAGGGCGGACAGACAACCAATATTGGCAGCCCAGTAGTACCTGTATCAGTGAGCACTTGTATTTGCGGCAAGAGAATCGACGACTTACCAGAGGAAGATCCGGGCTGTCGTCAGCTTCGAATCGACAACTACCACCTCGCCGGTCTTCAGTGTCGTCAATCGCTCTCCGGTCTCTGTGTTTTGCTCGCCGCACAATGGCGCGATGCAGGCTTTCAGACCGCCAGTACCAAGGCCAATCAAGATAATACTTGCGATTAGGCCTCCGAATGAAGCATTCGATTTGATAGCGACTGGAGTGGCAGTTGCAACGAGCAGAATCATACCAGCGATGTAGATCGGCGAGGAAGCCAAGATCGTCTTAAACTTGCCCAGCCATTGATCTGTCAAAGATCATGAGTACAAGAGTGCTGATGTAGAGAAGAAGGATGTCTTACCCGCCACGATAGCTCCAAAGACGGTGCAGAGATACGACCAGAACTTCAGCAGGTTACCCAAAGCTGCTCCGACGGCCTGTCCTTTGTTCAAAGCTCCTGGGATGCCGGTGTCTGGATTGAAAGGATATGGGTGTCTGATCCTATGTCAGCTCTACTCAGCCTGCCATGAGGAGTCTCTTACTGAATGTAGTTCTGGAGTGGAGCACTGATGCCGAAGTAGACAAAGCGTTCGCCGAACTAAGAATACCATCAATCTCGGTCGTATGCAGCGGCCAATGTAGTTTTGTCGTACCTCTACCACGCAAATGAGAAACAGCAACCACGGGATTGGGCCCGCGACTCTCCGTAGTCCAGCATACTGATCGCCTTTTGATGTCTCGGCGGAGTGACTCGCTTCTGGGTTGTGCACGTCGTGAGGGCAGACCTCGATGTCTGTGGTAGGCATTATGACAGGACCTCTGTAATCTAATAAGTTCTTAGCAGCAAAACTTGTTGTTTCACCGGGCGTGCATGCGTTTCGTGTGCGATCTTCGCCTGCCTTATATCCCGGTCATACATGTGCAGGCGATACTGCCGTGATACAAACACGCTATAATCCGGGGCCCCACGGCGTCGAGATGATAGCGCAGTTGCGTTATCGAGGCTATCCGGCATTACTGATTAAGTTGTGAAAGATAGTTCGGCATCGCGGGGACAGAGATCGGCGTCTGTCTGTCTGGTGTTCGCCGACGGAGTATGACCGATAATGTGCAGATCGCTGAGATTCACAATTGAAGAAGATAAATTATATGATTATTTCTCAGCACATCTTCCACCCTGTGATTATCATCGAACACATTTACGCCTACAACATCTCTCAAATACTCCCAGTCAAGAATTACCTTCTCAGGACACTGCAACTATGGCAACCTGCGCAGCGACACACTCAATTCCTAAAGAATGGCTTTCACATCTGGATCCAGAGTGGGTATCCCTTTGGAACGAACACGGCCGCCATCAATACAGAGCGGACGAAGTCAGCGTTCCACAGTACCGCCAGAACCCAAAAGCATATAGCTTTACATACGCAGCATGGGAAGGACCAAAAGTGTTTCAAGAGGAGGAATATGATGTGCCCGTCTCGAGACCGTCGGGGACAGTGCGAGTTCGAGTCTACACACCAGAGGGCCCCGGTCCTTTCCCAGTACACTTGAACTACCATGGCGGTGGATGGGTGCTGGGAGGGTTGCAAAGCGAGGCAGCTTGGTGCCGCAGCATCTGCAACAACGTCAAGATCAAAGTCATCGACGTCGACTATCGCATGGCACCAGAGTTCCCCTTTCCGACCGCCATCTACGACTCATGGGAAGTTGTACAATGGGTAAGACACTCGGTCTGGTTTGGAAAGATTGCAAAATATGATTACTGATACCGAGATCGTAGGCTCGTCAATCCGCTGCCAAACTGAATATCCAGGCGCATAGCATTTCCATCGGTGGTCTGTCAGCTGGTGGCCACATGACGGCTGTCATGTCTCATATTGCAAAGCACGAAGGTGTTGATCTGAAGCTAGCATTGATGGTCGTACCATCAACAGATCTCCGGTTCGATGGTCCCCATCCAAAAATTGTGTATTCGCGCTGACTCCAGTCTGACAGATGGTCGATCGGAGACGATGCCTTGAGATCCGAAGTAGCAAAAGAGTACCCGAGTGTGTCGATGGTAGAGCACAACCCTTGGGGTCCAAGATCGCGTATGGATTGGTTCATGGACCACTGGATACCCAAAGGCACAGGTGGGCGTCTTTAGGTTCGATTGCCACGAATATGCTCACTGATACGATTTTACAGATCTTAGAAAGTCTGCCCTGGAAGATTGGATGGCATCGCCCATACTTGCGAAGTCTTTCGAAGGTATGCCACGGACGCACATTGTCACCGCAGAATACGATCTCAGTCGAGACGAGTCGCACAAGTACGGCGAGCTGCTCAAGGCGGCGGGCAATGATGTTACTGTAAAATGCTACGCTGGAATGCCGCACGCGTTTGGTCACTATAACCATCCAGAGCGAGGGTTGAAACAGAGCCATCAGTATATCCAGGATACAGGCGATATCATCCGCGAAGCCCACGGCTTAGGTGCTTGAGTCGCGGCGCAGGAGATTCGGGCCTTGAAGCCGTGCATTAGATCATGTAGAATGTATCAGCACAATCCTTTTCGGATTGCAATTTACATTAGCCCCGAAGTTTCAATTGCGTGAGACCTTGTCCAATGCGGAAGACGCGATGTGCGTGCCGTGATGTGTGCTTCGAAGCCTCATGTCTGGCTCATTCTTCGCTGTCGTTTGTCCAGTCTTGATGCTCATAATCATGACCCAAGCACATATTAATGGTATCAAGGGATTTCCCTCAGCGGTCATATAGTTTCGTAGCTCAACTCGATGACAGTTGATGGGATGACAGGACTCGAAAGGTTGGGGATGCTCAAAGTCGGGAGGTTGCTCAAGTCTGGCGTTGCTTGGCGTCTCCGATCGTGCCACCTTCGAACCGAGCTTTGAAGGGTTTCGTCATCAAACAAATAACTCAATACATCTGATGGACACGAACGGTGCAGAAGTCGCTCAGAGTGTGCAGTCTCGTCGATATATGAGCAAGTCGCAGCGAGCTTGCGACTTCTGTCGAGAGCGTAAGAGCGCCTGCAGAATCGAAGGAGGAGCACCATGCCAATTATGCTCGTATTACAAACGGGAATGCACCTTCAACAGCGGCTCTGGTCCAAGGAAACGGCGTGCGCTGACCCAAATGGATGGTGCGGCAACAGTAGCACAGGCGACTCGGCCCAGGTCTAATGAACCTACGCTACAGCACGAAGCTCTACCGTCACAACAGATGTTGGGAGCTCAAAACATCGATAACGCATCTCACACATATAGCGATGCGATACTCGCTGATCTAAACGATCATCTTCCAACAGAAGGCGCACCACATGATGGCGTACCGGACCCGGGCGACTCTTTCGACCCATTCGGTGACTGGTTTCCTTCGCCGAATCAACTGATGAATGGCATCGAAGAGTTCGAGACACCTGGACAGCTCGCTATACAAGAAGGTCGATATTGTGGACTCACGGGTGACATGGACCCATATCTTCTCCGTCTATACCGGTTCAATGAGCACTCTGTCTTTCCTTTCAAGAAACTCACTGTACGGTCGATAGACGCAGGTCATCTCCCTATCCAATTTCTTCAGAATATCAAGGATGAAGCGGAAGTCACATCTCCAGTCACAGAAACAGATGATGTCTCGCGCTCGGAGCTAGACGCAATCGTCCCACACGTCGTAGGCGTCCGACTGATATCACTGTAAGTTCGAGCACGGAGTCGTTGAAGTATGGTCTGACTTGTATCCCTAGCTTCCATCAATTCATGACACCACAATTGCCATTAATTATGGTATCGGACCTCGTACACCCAGAGACCTCATCCGTGCCACTACTAGCAGCTATATATTACATCGCTCAGAACTTCACCGCCTTTGATGATTATCTTTGCATTCAGACAGTGTACGATCCACCTCCTCTGGAGAAGTTATGGGACTTCGTCATACAGCGTGTACATCACAAGGATAGACAAGCATCTATGGGTATGCTAGAAGCTATGCTCATCTTGGCTGCAGCGCCGGCGGAAGACATCCTCAAGCCAAACTTCGAGCAGAGACAATCTCTTATCAATGATGCCAACACGATAGCTCAAGCGCTAGGCTTATATCACGACGCCGGGATGTGGCTTGTACCTCCGACAGAAAAGCGGCTACGCAAAAGGCTGTCATGGAGCCTGAGATTTCTGGACTCGTGGAATGCTGCAATTAGCGGCCGACAGATGTGTATCTCGGAAGACGACTGGCTGGTCAACAACTTAGTGCTAGAGGACTTTTCTGCCTTGGAGATAGATACTGGGCAAGCGGCGGTGGCAATGGAGATGGCCAAGCTCACTGATATCCTCAGGGAGGTGATGAAGCGATTGTTGTAAGTCCCAGCAAGAAATGTAAAACTCTATGCAAGAAACTTACATCACTACAGCTCCCTCAAAGCAGCCCAAACTCTCAGCCAGGACTTTCGACTCACAATGCGTACCGCTCAGCCCTTGATGGAGAAGCTTAACGACTGGCAAACGCAGTTCTCTTTGAATTGCAAAGACACAGACGCCCAACAGGTCGACAGCACTGCACCTCTTCAACTCGGCTCTCACTATACAAGAACTCTGATCATACGCGCCATATATCGACCCTTCTGCACATTCAACTCGACTTTCACCACGCAACCCACCGGCTCAATGAATTCGGAAGTGGAGGCATATGCCCACTTCAGAGTTGCAGCCAAGAGTGCAGCGAATAAGTTCACAGACTTTGCGCGCAATATCAACGATAGGCAGATCCGCGCCTTCTGGCCTTTTTGTAAGCCAGTCCCTACCATCGTACATATAACTGACAGTCGCTAACATACACAGGGTGTACGGGAGCTTGGGCTACAATGTGCAACCTCTGGGTTCTGCTGTATGCGACCGCGACCTCGAGCCTGGAACGCGATCAATGCAAAATGGGCTTGGACGATTCCCGAAACCTCCTGAGGCTCCGAGCCAATTCATTCTCGATACTTCAGTTTGCTCTATTGCGGGTCAACAGCATTTTTTGGAAAGGACTGGACAATGTCATTGATACAGAACGAAGCTAATGGCAGGGGTGCTGTAACTTCCCCCTGGAGAACAATATAATGAAATCCTTAACAGAAAGCTCAACCAGGGTGCTGCTCTTTCTGCCTACTACACATCCCTGTCCAGATCGGGCTCCGACTCGATCTATAACTGCAGCTCAGTCGCACCAGGAATGTCGTCCCGAATCCGATGACCGAACGATCAATGAAACCAATGCTCCCCTTCTCGACTCTCAACCTCCCTCACGGTCGAGCCTCAGCCTAATACCTCTTGCGTTGCAATCGAGCGGTCTCAGGCACATCCCAGCCGAACAACTTCCACATGTCGACCAACACGTTTGCCCCAGCCGGCGCCGCCATCAATCGCTTCAACTCATCGACCAGCTCCGTGACCTCGGTGTTCTGAGCCTCCACCAAGCCATCAAGGTGTGCGCCCAGATTGTCTCTGACCATCCTTGGGTTCTGATGAAGAGTTGCAAGATCCACCTCGCTAAGTCTCAAGACCTTCATCAGACCCATCTGAGCGTAGATGGCTCTCTGACGATCCGTGATAGTTTCCACGCGAGGCTGGAGACCAGCATTGGCGCCAGGGACGAGAGGGTTGGCTTTGGTTGTATCTCCGATCTGGCGAGCGCTGTTGTATCCTGCCAGTAACTCGGGACCGGGGTTGGCGTTCAGCTGGTCGGTGACTCGTTGGTACACTGCCGGATCCGGAACTAGGTGTTTCCGGACAGGTTTACCGCCGCCCTGTTGGGGGGTGAGGCCGATCTTGACCTTTTCATACGCACCTTCGCCATAGAGATTCATGAACTCGTGAGTTCTGTCTGTAATCATCTCGGCGAGTTCGGGGTTGGCTTTGGCCAACTGCTGGAGGATGAAATCGACAACGAAAGGACGCTGCCAAGTCTCGCGCAGTGTCGGGCTGTAGTGCAGGGCTGCCTCTTGAGCATCCCATGGATTCGGCTGAGCAACTGGAGGCGGCCGCAACGCTTGCGGCTCTTCACGTGGGAAGAAAAGTTGAGTATCCATTGAGCGATCCCGGTGATGGACTGGCGGCGGCCACAACCCTTGCGGCTCTTCATGTGGGAAGAAAGGTTGAGCAATCGCTGTGTGATCCCATGAACGCCCATGATGGACTGGGTGCCGCGGTTGCAACCTTTGCGGCTCTACGGGTAGGAAGTCGAAAGGCTGAGCAGCTGTTGGCCTCTCGGCGAACCGAGCTACTTGGGCAACGCCAGGATTGCCGCCGGCATTGGCTGCATTTGGGTTCTTGCGTAGGTCGAACGGCGGTTTAGGAATCAAGGCGTCCTTGCGCTTTGGACCTTCTCTTTTAGCTTTCTGTCGAGCGAGCTTTCGCGCCACTTTAGCCTGCCGAATGTTTTCCAGCTCGCGCTCAGTGAGATTCAACCGTCGACCATCCATGTGCTTGGGTTTGGCGACAGACGGTTGCTTCTCGATCTGTTCTTCGGTAGTCTTGTGTGTGGTTTCCGCAAGTCCCGCTGCGATGCAGCCCTTGCAGGCGTACTGATCGATAGTCGAAACCAGTTCCTCGGTCATGCCTTCGCATGTGAAGTGGTACCAATCTCCACAACCATCTTTTGCGTCGCACTCGATCAGATCGTCCCTGTAGATGAGACGTTAGTATGGTTTAATTGGGATTGCCAACGAGATATCAGCTTACCAATCAGCATCTTGAGCGCAGAAGCAGTACTTCTTCTTCGCCATGACTGCGGTGAGATTTGTCTGTTCTTTTTGTTTGATGTAGAGGCTGATATGTTCCTGAAGCTCGATCGATCGATCGGTTGCGTTGATGTGTTGGTGGAGGAAGTGGTGGTCGTGGGCAAAGACCTGAGCGGAAAAGTTGTGTGTCTGATACAGTTTATAAGGTAATCGGAGACAGTGACGAGTCGCGGCAAGTGCGCGCCATCGACGGCTAGAAAGCGAATGTGAAGGGTTTGGAAGGGCCAATAGTGAAGGACAAAGGGCTGATAGCGTTGAACGAGCGAGTTCACTCGAGTAGTTCAGCCTCGAGCGAAAGTGACTGCATTACCAAAGTAACAAAAGTGAAGTACGGTCACCCTGATAATCTTTAGTATTGGTCACATCCGAGTTATGTGTTTTGAGGGAGCCAGAACGGTGCCGGGTCCTGGGACTGTGGGACAGGCTAGCCTAAAGTAAGTGCACATGGTATCTCGCTTGAAGGTCCAACACAATGCCGCCTACCATATCTTTACTTGTTCATGACCGGCTCTATATCATCTGTAGAGCAAACGTACCTCAACCCATGTTTTACCGTGCGGAGTGCGGACCATGTCAATGAAATCAGTCGCCAGCAAAAGGAGCAGTCACATTCCATCATTGCGTTCTCATATGCTAATCAGAAACCAATTCGACGATTGGAACACGTTCCCAGCCAAAGCAGCGTGTCGGCGGAACATCAAAAGTGCAAAAGTGAAAGCCGCCATGATGGTGGCGTCGAAGATGGTCAATATGGGGGTCGAACCCAGGACCTTGGCGTTATTAGCACCACGCTCTAAACCAACTGAGCTAATCGACCGTTATCTTCGATGGAGGTTCAGCTGCGCAAACAACATATATCCGCTGGCAATATGGCAGGAGAGGCTGTCGACGATACAAGATACAGCATGACTTGAAGACTGCGGTGTTAGCCATAATCCCAGTAACTGGACGAATCGCCAGTTGTAGACGAGCGATTTGAACATCTGGCGAGACCATGATCGAGGCGCAGGTCGTCGAGATGGCGTTGTCATCCCTCGCGCTCTCGTGTCCACGGGCTCGTGTCGGCAGCGATTGAGAACGCGTCTTTCGTGTATACGCTTGCTTTAACGCGTAGATTCATTTGAGAGAGCTGGTTGCTGCAGGATCCGTGATAGTAGCCGTGGAGTAAGCCTTCGTAATACTCGTCAATATGGTCGGACAACAGGCATTCCTGGAAGGCAACTAAGGAGAGCGGTAAGGTCCTGTTGTGTATGTGGTGAACAGATACGCAGATGATCTTGTAAGTGGCTTCGCCTTGATGATAAAGATCTCGAAATCTGGAGTTGACGGTGATAAGATTCAAGACATTCGTTTCGTAAACATACGGAAACACAGTAGTAGGCACATGTAGTTGTGCTGCCGTGGTGTACGTTGATTGGCTGCGCAAAGTTTTGGCAGCGGCATGTGAAACTCGCGTTCAGATGACCCTGTCCGCGTGCTGCTGTACAACCTCCCGAGTCTTGTGCTGAGACTCGAAAGACGGATAGATTAGGTGCTCCCGGTAGCCTCTTCTACTTCTCGTCTCAACACCTCACAAATAACAACACCAATTACCATGAGCAAACTCACCCTCGCCGCCGTCGCTGGCGCCTCCGCCGCCGTAGGAGCAGCAACCACCGCCGCATTCTTTGGCACCAGAAGACAACAAGAGCCTGCCCAGGCCGTCACAGCTACCTCGCCCACCATCTCCGTCCCCTCCAAGACAGCACCTCTACCTCCCGCTCCCATAGCAGTCGGCACAATCGACCCCAAAGCCGCAGCAGCAATCGCACCCGTCGATCCCTCCGGCCTCTTCCAATATGGCTTCCCAGGCCCCGTATCCGACCTCCGCACCGCCTCCTCCCTAACCTCCTCCTACAACCGCACAACCCGCAACCCCAACTGGGTCGCCGAGCACATCACGCCCGCCTCCGTGCTCATGCGCGAAGGCGACCGCCGACACTCTGTCTTCGTCGAAGACCTCAGCATTCCAGAAAAGTTCCGCGCAAAGCTCAAGGACTACTTCCGCTCCGGCTACGACAGAGGCCACCAAGTGCCCGCGGCAGACTGCAAGTGGTCGCAAGATGCTATGAATGCCACGTTCGCGCTGTCGAACATGTGTCCGCAAGTCGGCGAGGGGTTTAACAGAGACTACTGGGCGCATTTCGAGGATTTCTGCAGGAGGCTTACGACTTTCTACCCTTCTGTGAGAATCGTGACGGGTCCTTTGTACCTGCCTAAGAAAGAGCTGGACGGCAAGTGGAAAGTGAGCTACGAAGTCATCGGCTCGCCGCCTAATATTGCGGTGCCGACGCATTTCTACAAGATCATCTATGCCGAGGATGGCAAGGCTGGCGGAAACGTCAGTCTGGGCGCTTTCGTTCTGCCCAACGATAGGATCAGCAACGACAAGCCTCTGAAGGACTTTGAGGTGCCTGTGGAAGCTGTCGAGAGGGCGGCAGGTTTGGAGTTTGCTAGCTTACTTCCACCTACGAGGAGGAAGCAGCTTTGCAAGGAGGTCAACTGCTCTGTCATTGTGAAGGAGTATGCCGACAGGCAAAAGGCGTTTGCTAAGCCTAGCCCTAAGTAGTTTTCGGGAGACGCTGAAAGGGATAATGGCATTTAGAGGCGCAACGCGGGTGCATTTCAATAGCATATGACGGCATGCATGTTCATTGCGTGGGTTTTGTTCCAGTATGCAAATTTCTTCGGCGGGAGTCCTGTAGCATATCATACAAATCAACCATGTTCTTTTCCCATTCACGCATGCGCTGTACACCACTTCTCAGCCGAAATGCCTTGGATCGCACAAAGCTTGGCTGCCGGCATCTATGCCTGGTCTCCTCTCAATATCGTACAAAAGTCCTTCCCCAGTATCCTTTCACGCAAAATCCCATGCTCGTAATTGTACACCAACATTCTCCTTCACTCCTTCATCGGCAGATGGATATCTTTACATGCCACCCGCACCAGCGCCCTTCTGCAAATGTCCCAAATACTGCCTAGAAGTAGTGTTCCACGCCGCCATGTACTTCTCCATGCAGTTGGTGAATTGCGTCTGCTCGGCGGAAGAAATGGAAGAGCCCGGGGTGGGGATGGCGCGCTCGAAGCAGTGCTCGTTGACTTTCTGTTTAAAGAGGTCAGAATGGCTGTGATGAGAATATATAGATCGGGTCTGATCAGAGCCGATGCGACAAAAGGCGGCAAGGGATTTGTTTTTCGTGATTTCAAAGAAAAATGACTTACGTCGACGAGGAAGCGAGCGTTTTGGAGCGCGGCTTGTTGGCGGACTTGCTGCATCACTTCGGTCTTTGCGTCGGCGGCCATTTTGGATTTTATTTGGTTTTTGTTGGGTTTGATTGATGGATTTGATTTGGTTGTTCGTTTGGAGAGGTGGTGGTAGTTGAGGCGAAATGCGGTGATGTTGTCTTTGACTTGAATGTTCGATCGGCCAATGTCGTAGTGTCGTTGCGAAAGCGCACCGGTGGTTCGGGCTGTGCCGAGCGAGCGAGAGATCTTGGGCTTGGGGCATCTGATTAGGTAAGGTATTGAGAATCTATACATGTATACATTGATGTTGATGACGATGCTTGATGAGGCGAGAGTAGGGTATGCATGATCACTGTACACTGAGGTGAGAATGGAGAGTGGATGTAAACACAGATTGCTGGTCGAGATTGGCTTCCTTTCTTCTCATAGCATCGTGAAGATCAAGGAAGCATAGCTCTGTTCATGATAATAATACAGCAGTAATACAATTATACCAGTCTCCCATCTTATCCACCACACCATCCCATCCTCCATGACACTTCTAATCATACACTTCCCGAATCACAACATCCTTATCAATAGCCCCCACGCCAACCTTATACCACAACCCTCCCCGATCATCATAAATCGTCCAACCCATCTGCTCGCAAATCGCCGCAGCCTCCGCATGCATCCCCTTACTCTCCTTCTCCCACTGCCCAAACACCTCCTGATTATTCATGTACCGCTCAAGATGCGGATGCGACGACATGCGATCGCGCATGACATCCTCCCACTCCAGGTCGCGACGATCTTTGCTCAGTTCTCGCAGCATAGTTTCGCGGGCCACGACGGCGTGGCGCGCCACGAAGACCTCGACGAGATTGGCTTTGGCTTTGTTGACGCTGTGGAAGGGGTTGGGCGGGTCGATGGCGTCGGCGGGGATTTCGGGGGTTTTCACGTCGCCGGTGAAGTGCGCGTCCAGTTGCTCGTTTTTGCTCGCGTACAGGTAGCGTTTTGGGCTCATTTCAAGCGCTTCCTCGGGGGCTTGTGCGCCGGCCCAGAGGGTTTCTTGGATGTATAGTTTGGCTAGGTAGAGGTATGCGGGTGCAAAGGAGTGTGCTGCGGCGATTTCGAGCCACTGGATAGCGAGTTTGTAGCGCTCTTCGGGCTTTGAGGGCCATATCGCACTGTGGAAAATGTTGTCTTTGTCGGTGGTGGCTTGCGCCGGTGAGAATAGCTTTTTCACAAGATCCCATGGAGATCCAGAGGCGGCGCTGTCGGCGGGATAAGTGTCGAAAGGCGTGGGTTTCAGATGTTCGGGTGGCTCGTCTTCAATGTATTTCCAACCGCTTTCTGCGTAGTACACGCCGAGTTCGTAGGCAGCCTTGGTCACACCAGACGCGGCGGCTTTGCTCATGTAGTACAGCCACTCACTTGTCGGCATGTGACTGCCGTCTTCGTGGCGCTTCTTGTTGTACGTTGCAGCATAGTAGAACGCAGTCGGGTCGTCTTCGTCCACGCCGATGTTGATAGCCTTTTCGCAGAGGTCCCATTCGTTCTTGCCTTGGGTCAATGAACGTTCAAAGTGAGCTTCAATCAATTCAATCCAAGGAGTTGACAGGTCGCTTCTGTCGATACCGGACATGTCTCCTGCTTCAATTGACAGACCAGCGGCTCGACGAGCCATCATCTCTTTGCTTTTAGCCTGGGCTCCCTCAACAGCCTTCCACCACCACTTGATGGCAGTATCGGCATCACCCAGATGATAGGCGACCTTGCCCTCTAAGACCATAGCACGAGAGTTATCTTGCTCCCGCAGGTGCTTTTGTATGCGGCCCCTCTCTACAGCAACAGCTGCCTGTCTGAGTAATCCTGGCCGGTGCTTGGCTTCAATAAGCGTATTATTCACGATTCTGATGCTTGCCTCAACATATCCAGCAGCAGCAAGCATGAACATCAGCTTACTCCCCCAGTACTTCTCAGAGCTTGAGTCTCTGGTCTGGATGAGCATCATGGCCAGGTACATCATGTCATGAGGGCTGGCTTCGGCCTTCGCCACTAGGTCGTGGAAGACATCGGGAGCCGGAGCGCCGACGCGGAGCTTCGTTTCGTTTTGTAGTCGTGCAAACGCCTGCATGAACTCGTCGACATCGTCGGCCGTCATCCCGAACTGGCCTGCGGCGTACGCGGCGCTGATTCTCGCGTGTCTGTCTGCGTTTGCCGTCTCGGTCTTTCCTTCCAGATATTGCTTGTATGTCTGGGCCTCTCCACGGTCTAGTGCGCTCAAGGGCAAGGGATCCTGACGGTTCACGGCAGTTCTTGTGGAAGGCGCTCGACGGGCTGCATGGGTGGGAGCAGAAGTTATGAATGGACGAGACGAGAACTGCGTCCCACAGCGACAGGAGCAGACATTGCAGGCTTCTTGCTTATGTGGTAGCCGTCGAAGCGACCGCTGGAAGCTGCGTGGCAGCATGGTGGTGTATGTACCTTATTGTATGTGGTCGGGTGTTGTAACAAGCCAGAGCCAGCTCCAGATCCAGGGCGTGTTCGATTGTCCTTACTAGACGCAGCGAGAGGGATCCTCCTATGCAATAGTATTATTGTGTATGCCGTATATCAGCCTCCTTCCTCTCCGCCGCCGCGACCAAATGCTTCAGTGCCAGTGTAAAGACAGTATGCAGACATAGAAGAGACGATCACTGTCCTCCACCGCAGTGTCGGGAGACTTCCGCTCGCTGCGTGGGGGAGCAGCCAAAAAACAGCGAGCGACTTCAAGCCCACCTCAAGGGAAAGCCAGAGCGGCAGTCCAGCGAGACAACACACACTCTCTCCCTCACCCCTCACACCACACATTCCCGCTCCGTCAATCGCCCTCACACCAGATTGACGACAACCCGCCATCATGTCTCTCAATGTCCCGGGAGCCCCTAACGCCGGCCTCTTCAAGCCAGGCTACACAAAGTATATTATTACTCCCCCTCCAAAACACATGCTGCGAAACAACACATGCTAATCCACCCTCTAGCCACGACTCCGAAGATGGCGCCGTCATCCGCAACATCGAGGCCTGCCGCACCATCGCCCAGACCGTGCAGACCTCGCTCGGTCCCTACGGTCGCAACAAGATTGTCATCAACCACCTGCAGAAAATGATCCTGACCAACGACGCTGCCACCATTCTCCGCGAGCTCGAAGTCGTGCACCCCGCCGCTAAGCTGCTTGTGATGGCCTCGCAGCAGCAGGAAGCCGAGATGGGCGATGCGACCAACCTTGTGATTGTTCTGGCCGGCGAGCTGCTCAAGAAAGCGGAGGACCTTCTAAGAATGGGCTTGAAGACGAGCGAGATCGCAAAGGGCTACGAGCGCGCACAAGGATTCGCGCTGAAGGCGCTGGAGGAGCTGGAGGTCGAGAGAGTGGAGGACATCAGGAGCCAGGCCGAGCTGGCAAAGGCACTCAGGACAGTCATTGCGGCCAAGCAGTCAGGAAACGAGGATTTCCTTGCCGACAAGGTCGCCGAGGCTGTGCTGGCGGTGATGCCCAAGAACCCATACAACTTCAACGTGGACAATGTACGAGTGGTTAAGATTATGGGAGGTGGACTGGAGCAGAGCAAGGTTGTCAAGGGAATGGTTTTCGGCCGTGAGCCTGACGGAAGCGTCAAGAAGGCCACAAAGTCCAAGGTCGGCATCTACAGCTGCCCCATTGACATTTCGCAAACCGAGACCAAGGGCACCGTCCTGCTGAAGAACTCCAAGGAGCTCCTGGACTTCTCCAAGGGCGAGGAGGCGCAGATGGAGGCCGCCATCAAGGAAATTCACGATGCTGGAATCCGCGTGGTCGTTGCTGGCGCGTCTGTCGGCGAGCTTGCCATGCACTACCTCAACCGCTACGGCATTCTTGTCGTCAAGATTCTGTCCAAGTTCGAGCTCCGCCGCCTCTGCAGCGTTGTTGGTGCTACCCCTCTGGCCCGTCTCGGTGCTCCCATGCCCGATGAGATGGGCGACATCGACGTCGTCGAGACCCTCGAGATCGGTGGCGACAGAGTGACCGTCTTCAGACAAGAGAACGACCAGACCCGCACAGCCACAATCGTCCTCCGAGGCGCCACCCAAAACCACCTGGACGACGTCGAGCGCGCCGTCGACGACGGTGTCAACGCCATCAAAGCCATCACCCGCGACCCCAGAATGGTGCCCGGCGCCGGCGCCGCCGAGATGCAAATCATCGACAAAGTCAACGCCGTGGCCGAGAAGACGCCCGGCCTCAGCCAGTACGCCATCAAGAAGTACGCCGAAGCCTTCGAAGTCATCCCCCGCACACTCGCAGAGTCCGCCGGCCTGGACGCCACCGAAGTCCTCGCCCGCCTATACACCGCACACAACTCCTACCAAAAGCAGCAGCAGCAGCCCAGCAAGAAGCAGACCGAGTCTTCCTCAGAAGAAGACTCGCCGCCCAGCATGGGCGTGGACATTGAGAACGAAGACGGCACTGGCACGCTCGATGCTGAGGATGAGGGTATTCTTGACCTCATGGTCAGCAAGTCGTGGGCTATCAAGCTGGCGACGGAGTCTGTGAGGACGATTCTCAGCGTTGACCAGATTATTGTGGCGAGACAGGCGGGTGGTCCTAAGCCGCCCGGCCCCAATCCTAACTGGGACGACGACTGATTGCACAAAAAACCCATGAATGCTGCTACGTAGATAGATGAGATGCGATAGAAGGCTAATGGCAAATGCGATGAAGTCATGTGAAGAGATTGAGTGTTTGCTTGTTTGCTTCACCCCTGAATTTTGTCTTAGGAATGAGTAATCTTCGTCTTTCTTTGGTAATAATACGTTTGATTGCTTTTGCATGGAGGTTTAGAGACACGCTGATCGAATTGCAGGAAGCGAGCATCTGGATTTAGATCAGGACCAGGCTACGCAAGATCAGACAACGCCTCCTTTCTGAGTGGCAGAGTCAGGGCAGAGTGCTGTCTAATTTGATGCCTGGTCGCTGCAGCCATCCGAGCCTCTGAGACAGGCGGTCAATTGGGTGATGTTCAACTCACTGTGTGATCTCGCGGCAGCTTCGCGTCTCTACGTCGCACAAGAAATCTCGCTAACGCGTCTTCCGTACGCGCGCTGGAGCAAACGAACACCCTTCACCTTGATTTGAGCAAGCCTCAAGGCGCCGCGATATGAGTACTGGCGGTCTCATACTACGACAAGTGAACTGCTGTCTCTGCGCCTCAGGCCTCCCGGGAAAAGTTGCTTGGGGCTGCTTGAGGTCGCTCCTTCCTCATTGCTTTTAAAGGCTCCCGCTTGCCTTTTGCTTCGCTCACGATTTCAACCTCACCCACCTCGCATAACACCAAGACTCAGCACCGCCAACACAACGCATATTTCACAATGTACGCCGACTGCCTTCCTGGGGCGGACGTCACTGTTCGCGTGAATGGTCAGGCGCTCACCGAACACGCCACCGAAAACGATCTCTTGAGTGCAACGACTTTCGTTGAGGCGGTCGCTGGTGCCGAATTCGAAGTCGCTCTGGTTTTGAGTCCGCATTTCGCCTACCGTAACCCTGCGGACAAGATCAGGTTCCATGTCACCGTCGATGGCGAGTGGGTTCGAACGCCCATCCTCACTACACACTTACTGCCTACCATCGAAGCTATCGTTGAAGGCCCGCAGCAAACACAAAACGGCGTCACTACATTCAGGCGGCTCAATTTTGCACAGCATACATCCAGTATGTGTTAGTTGTAGCTTTTCTGCTGGGCATTGGCTGACTCAATCGCAGCTGACAATCGGACCTACAAGTCTATCATGGAGAAACTGACCAATGTCGGAGAGATCAAAATCACGCTGCAGAGATGCCGTGAAGGTGGCCCAAGACCTTCGCGCGATTTTAGCACCGATTTCAAAGGAGTTGGTGACCATGCTGTTCCGGAAAAGGCGCTGAAAGGACGATCCATCTCGAGCCACACCAAGTAAGGACCACAAATCCTGTCATGAGTTCACTGAGCTAACCTATCAGACTCGGTCGCATCGAAAACCAGGCCCCAGCGAGATATGTCAACATCAAGTATCCTTACGGAGTCGAGCCAATTGCAACCTACATCTTCCAATATCGCTCTCGTAGTAAGTATGACGCAGTCTGCTTACGTCAAAGCTCTTACTGATACTGATACAGACGACCTGCAAGTCGAAGGCATTATCGAGCGCACTCCCAGTCCAGTCCCGCTTGAGGAGCGCGACCCTGAGGAGCTCACGCCCGAGGAACTTCGCGAGCTTGTCCGTCGCACGCGCGCTGAGAAGGCTTCTACGACCAAAGTGAAGCAGGAGTTCAAACCCGAGAAGCGTGTTCGTGAACGTTCGGCCACGCTGGGCAACGATGACGACGAGGAGGGCGATGTCACTGTCACGTCGCACACAGACAGGCGCAAGCGCGCGCGAGCCAGCATGGAAGGCGCTGAGATGATCGATCTGACTGAAGACTGAGCTTTGCAAGGGTCGTTTGGCACAAGGGAGACTGAAGCGGCAAGGTTCCACGCTTTGGGTGTGGAGAGCTTCGATCAGTGACACGCCACGTGCGTCTTGCGGTCCTCTGACAGCAAGCAGGGGGGATTTATGCGTACTTGGCAATGTTCGGCCTGGGACACAACTACACATGTAGCGCCATAGAGCATCGTCTCGGCGGGACCGTGTCTGAATCATGGAAGCAGCGTTCAATGGTAGCGTGTGCAAATTCCATATGGGGTGATGTTGCTGTAGGTCTGAAAGCATCGTTCAATACTTCCATAGCATCAACGAAGCTACTTTACGGATTTGATATTCGTGTCATCCATGAACGTGAATACACTATGTAGTGTCCGTCGAACATCGGCAAATGTGCATGCAGTCAATTTTTGGTAGGGTTCGGGTTGGGGTCAGTGGCAGAGATGATTTTTGCGATGCATTCATCATTGAGGCCTTATACGTTGTGTGTTTCAAGAGCAGAAGCAACGTATATCCCATGGAGTGGTGCATTATTCTCTTGGACTCTGGGTGCTCTTTGAAAGACACTGGTCGTCGCTTGTAGCTGCTTCCATTGGCTGTGTACTGCGTTTCGAGATCACGAATGTGCGGGCGGATCTTTTGCATAAGATACATGTATGATTTGCTGGAGGAACGCAATGTCGTCGGAAGCATAGGGTCTGGTTGTATAGCAAGCAATATGTATATGTTGGGATATGCATGAACATACATTCGACCTCACATGCAAAGCTAAAGAAGATCCACCGCCAGTCAGCCCTGCCCTTGTTCGCTGTCGCTCGGTCCACTTTTTGTGCCACTTCCCCTCATACGGAGGTAGCCCGTTGAATAGACCCTGCCTAATCCTCCCACGCTCTTCCAAGACCCAACCGACAAGCCCAATGGCTGACACATGCAGCTTCGACCCCAACGAAAATGTAGCGAGCTGGGAGAACACTTTGCGCATCTGGAACCGTCAATGCAACCCTTGAGCATTGAGTGTAGCTGATCGCAGTAACCACCATCATCATCATGAAGGAGAACCAGAAGCCGACCTGGGCTGGCAATGGCACTAGCGAGCTTAGCAACTCCAATGGCTCTGTGCAACTGGAGA
>Ga0224744_1045_pt1 | contig 19309 bp, 10 predicted proteins | sample LIM_E_Vancomycin_FD_161636 | JGI IMG/M metagenome (GOLD analysis project Ga0224744, IMG submission 161636) | Enriched cells from gastrointestinal tract of the lab mouse from Pacific Northwest National Laboratory (PNNL), Richland, Washington... | ecosystem: Host-associated > Mammals > Digestive... | reverse complement strand
AACAAGCGTATATGTAACGGTAGAAGTCAGTTCTTCTGAATTTTTTTTCTTTTTCTTTTTGAACCAACTCAGATTTTCTGTAGCAGGGGTAGTTGCAAGTGCTGAGTACGCTTCTCCACTCAGCAATATACATGCAATGACCGCTGCCATTACCTTTACATACATTCTCATTAAGTCCTTTTACTTTTAATTATTATTAAAAACAGCCGCAAAAGTAATAATATTAATAATATAATGATTACAGTTTAGTTGCGAATATAATAATAAAAGGAATTATTAACTAGGTTCATCTGCTATCATTCTTCCCGGATATTTCGTAATCTAGTTGGAATAATGTACATTTGCAGGAGTAAAAAAGTGAAGAAGATAATGAAAAGATATATTGCTGCTTTATTATTGGCCTGTTGCGTGGAGGGGTATGCACAGGAAAAAAAGCAGGCTGCCTTTGTGCCACCTTTCGACTTTCCCCTTACATTGAGTGGAAACTTCGGAGAAATTCGTTCCAATCACTTTCATGGCGGATTAGATTTTAAGACGGGAGGAACAATCGGCAAACCGGTTCGGGCACTTGCTGACGGGTATATCTCACGTATACGTGTCACCAATGGTTCGGGGTATGTGCTTGACGTCTGTTATCACAACGGCTATTCCACTATCAACCGCCATTTGAGCGCTTTTCTGTCTCCCATTGCCGAAAGGGTAAAGAAACTTCAATATGAAAATGAGAACTGGGAAATAGAAATCATCCCCGAACCCGATGAATATCCGGTGAAAGCCGGACAGCGGATTGCGTTGAGCGGGAATACCGGATACTCATTCGGACCACATCTTCATTTGGATGTATTCGAGACGGAGACGGGAGACTATATCGACCCTATGCCTTTCTTTAAAAAGAATCTGAAAGATACACGTGCCCCGAAAGCGGATGGTATCATGCTTTTTCCGCAGCTTGGCAAAGGAGTGGTCAGTGGAAGTCAGGAAAATAAAACGATTCTGCCGAACAGTGAACATCCGGTGGAAGCATGGGGGGTAATCGGCACAGGTATCAAAGCGTATGACTACATGGACGGGGTAAATAATCATTATGGAGTGTATTCCGTAGTGCTTACGGTAGATGGTGCCGAAGTGTTCCGTAGTACCGTAGACCGCTTTTCGCAGGAAGAAAACCGAATGATAAACTCCTGGACGTATGGGCAGTACATGAAATCCTTTATTGATCCCGGAAATACATTACGGTTGTTGAAAGCCTCGAATGATAACCGTGGCTTGGTAACGATTGACGAAGAACGGGATTATCAGTTTCAATATACACTGAAAGATGCTTTTGGCAATACTTCCCGCTATCACTTTACGGTACGTGGCAAGAAACAGCCGGTTGAACCGTTGAATCATCGGGAGAAATATTTCTTTGCCTGGGATAAGACGAATTATCTGCAGGAACCGGGCTTGAGTCTGATTGTTCCGAAAGGGATGCTATATGATAATGTACCTCTTCAATATCAGGTAAAAGCGGATAGCGGAGCGGTTGCATTTACCTATCAGTTGAATGATAAGCCGGTCCCGCTACATGCAAGCTGTGAACTGCGAATCGGATTGCGGCGCAAACCGGTGGCGGACACTACGAAATATTACGTGGCGCGAGTGACCCCTAAAGGGACTAAATACAGCGTGGGAGGGAAGTACGAAGATGGATTTATGAAAGCATCTATTCGTGAACTGGGCACATATACGGTTGCTTTGGACACTGTTCCTCCGGAAATTATACCTGTTAACAAGAACTTGTGGGGACGAAACGGAAAGATTGTCTATCGGCTGAAAGATGAAGGAGCAGGTATCGCTTCCTATCGGGGAACGATTGACGGTGAATATGCACTTTTCGGTCGTCCCAATATTGTAAAGTCTTACTGGGAATGTGTGCTTGACCCGAAACATGTGAAGAAAGGCGGCAAGCATACCGTAGAAATGACTGTCACGGATGCTTGTGGAAATCAGACCGTTTCGAAGGAAACTTTTGTTTGGTAAACTATTAAAATGTATTATATATGAAGAAAAGAATCATTCTATCTGCTGTCCTGTCTTTGGCGGCTCTGGCGAATTCTTTCGCTTGTACGAATCTGATTGTCGGCAAAAATGCCTCGACTGACGGTTCGACTATTGTTTCCTATTCAGCCGATTCGTATGGTCTGTTCGGTGAGCTTTATCATTATCCGGCTGCTACATATCCCAAAGGGACTATGTTGAAAGTCTATGAATGGGATACGGGTAAGTATCTGGGCGAAATCGAACAGGCACGCCAGACTTATAATGTGACTGGCAATATGAATGAATTTCAAGTGACTATCGGTGAAACCACCTTCGGTGGACGTCCGGAACTGGCAGATTCTACCGGAATCATCGACTACGGAAGTCTGATTTATATCGGATTGCAACGTTCACGTTCTGCCCGCGAAGCGATCCGTATCATGACTGACTTGGTACAGCAATATGGCTATTATAGTGGAGGTGAATCGTTTACGATTGCCGATCCGAATGAAATCTGGATTATGGAAATGATCGGTAAGGGACCGGGGGTACGTGGTGCTGTCTGGGTGGCTGTACGTGTACCGGATGATTGTATCTCGGCTCATGCCAATCAATCCCGTATCCATCAGTTTGACATGAACGACAAAGAAAACTGTATCACTTCTCCGGATGTGATTTCCTTCGCTCGCGAGAAAGGTTACTTCAATGGTGTGAACAAGGATTTCAGCTTTGCTGAGGCTTATGCGCCACTTGATTTCGGTGCCCGTCGTTTCTGCGAAGCCCGTGTGTGGAGCTATTTCAATAAATTTACTGATCATGGGAATGACTATCTTCCTTATATAGAAGGAAAGACAGATACTCCGATGCCTCTTTTCGTAAAGCCGAACCGTAAACTTTCCGTACAGGATGTGAAAGATATGATGCGTGACCACTACGAAGGAACACCGCTTGATATTTCCAATGATTTCGGTGCCGGTCCTTATAAAACCCCGTATCGCCTTTCTCCACTGAATTTCAAGGTAGGTGATAAGGAGTATTTTAACGAACGTCCGATTTCGACTCAACAAAGTGGCTTCGTATTTGTTGCACAAATGCGTGCCAACAAGCCGGACCCCATAGGCGGCGTTCTTTGGTTTGGAGTGGATGATGCGAATATGGCCGTATTTACTCCTGTTTATTGCTGTACGACGAAAGCTCCGTTATGCTATACACGTGTAGATGGCGCAGATTACATCACTTTCTCCTGGAATTCCGCTTTCTGGATTTTCAACTGGGTGTCTAATATGGTCTATCCACGTTATGATCTGATGATCGGTGACGTGCGTGCAACTCAGAAAGAGATGGAAACGACCTTTAATAATGCGCAGGAAGGTATTGAAGAAATGGCAGCCAAATTGCTGGCAAAAGATAAGAATGCCGCAATCGCTTTCCTGACTAACTATACCAATATGACCGCCCAGAGTACTTTTGATACTTGGAAGCAACTGGGCACTTTCCTGATTGTGAAGTACAACGACGGAGTAGTGAAGCGCGTGAAGGACGGACAGTTTGAACGGAATTCTATCGGACAGCCTGCCGGTGTCATTCGTCCGGGATATCCGAAGGAGTTTCTGGAGGAATATGTGAAGCAGACAGGAGAGAGATATTTGGTGAAATAGTTGTCAATTATTCATTAAATAACTAGGATTTATAAACTTATTCTTTTACATTTGTGTGCTCAAGACTTGGCATATATTCAAGGATTGACAGAGAATAGAGAAATAATCATTAACCAATAAACAATAATCGAAATGGAAAATCAGGAACTTATCAAGCAGGTCACTGAGAAAGCCGAAAAATGGCTGACCCCGGCTTATGATGCCGAAACTCAGGCTGAAGTGAAACGCATGTTGGAGAACGAAGATAAAACCGAATTGATCGAAGCATTCTACAAAGATCTTGAATTTGGAACGGGTGGTTTACGTGGTATCATGGGAGTAGGTAGCAACCGCATGAATATCTATACGGTAGGTGCTGCTACACAGGGGCTTTCCAACTATCTGAAGAAGAACTTCAAAGATCTGCCTCAGATTTCTGTAGTGGTTGGGCACGACTGTCGTAACAACAGCCGTCTGTTCGCTGAAACTTCAGCCAACATTTTCTCAGCTAATGGCATCAAAGTATATCTGTTTGATGATATGCGTCCGACTCCGGAAATGTCTTTCGCAATCCGTCACCTCGGTTGCCAGAGCGGTATTATCTTGACTGCTTCTCACAATCCGAAAGAATACAACGGTTACAAAGCATACTGGGATGATGGTGCGCAAGTACTGGCTCCGCACGATGCTGGTATCATTGATGAAGTGAATAATATCGCTTCCGCTGCTGATATCAAGTTCAAGGGGAACCCGGATCTGATTCAGATCATCGGTGAAGATATTGACAAAATTTACCTCGATATGGTGAAGACAGTTTCTATTGATCCGGAAGCTATCGCCCGTCATAAGGATATGAAGATCGTTTATACTCCGATTCACGGTACAGGTATGATGCTGATTCCGCGCGCTTTGAAGATGTGGGGATTCGAAAATGTATTTACTGTTCCCGAACAGATGATCAAAGACGGTAACTTCCCGACAGTAATATCTCCGAATCCGGAAAATGCCGAAGCGCTTTCTATGGCTGTCAATCTGGCTAAAGAAATTGATGCCGACCTTGTGATGGCTTCCGATCCGGATGCTGACCGTGTAGGTATCGCCTGTAAGGACGACAAGGGTGAATGGGTACTGATCAACGGTAACCAGACTTGTATGATGTATCTTTACTATATTCTGACTCAGTACAAACAATTGGGTAAGATCAAGGGTAATGAATTCTGTGTGAAGACTATCGTTACTACCGAACTTATCAAGAAGATTGCTGATAAGAATAACATCGAAATGCTCGACTGCTACACCGGATTTAAATGGATCGCACGTGAAATCCGTCTGCGTGAAGGCAAAAAGAAATATATCGGTGGTGGTGAAGAGAGTTACGGCTTCCTTGCCGAAGACTTCGTACGTGATAAAGATGCCGTATCAGCTTGCTGTCTGATTGCAGAAGTAGCTGCATGGGCAAAAGATAACGGTAAGTCATTGTACCAGTTGTTGCTGGATATCTACGTAGAATATGGATTCTCCAAAGAATTCACAGTGAACGTAGTGAAACCGGGCAAGAGCGGTGCTGAAGAAATCAAAGCTATGATGGAAAACTTCCGTGCTAATCCTCCGAAAGAACTGGGTGGCTCCAAGGTGATTTTGAGCAAAGACTATAAGACGCTGAAACAGACAGATGCAGAAGGCAAGGTGACTGACCTTGATATGCCGGAAACATCTAATGTGCTCCAATACTTCACTGAAGATGGAAGCAAAGTTTCAGTTCGCCCGTCGGGAACAGAACCGAAGATCAAATTCTATATGGAAGTACAAGGAGAAATGGGTTGTCGCAACTGTTTCGCTTCTGCTGATGCTGCTGCAATGGAAAAGATTGAAGCAGTGAAGAAGTCATTAGGTATTTGATTCCGTTCTTCTTCTGATATTTCAGAATAGAGAAATAATAAATAACGCCTCCATAGTCTCGAAGATTATGGAGGCGTTTCTTTTATGTAACCGCCTTTTCATCGGTCTTTCATTTCCTTTGCATTCTTTAAGTTCCCTTGCTAATCCTTCTTATGGAAATCTTGTTCTATCTAAATCATCTCAATTTAAACATGCAGGCTACGGGGATACACGGTTTTGTTGATGCTTTAGAGTGATACGTAACGTTTCATTTTCATAAGTTGTTCGTTTGTAGTTTGTGTGTACTTCGTGGCCTGCTTTCTTCATTATTTCTTAGCTCCCAACCAAGTCCATTTGTGCCAGATGGTTTCCAATGGTCCTTGTTTGTGCTTCGACAGCCACCATTTACAGAACTGTACCTGCAATAGGAACAGAATGATTCCGATAATCAGACTGAGCGTATATCCGCAATAGGGAGCTAGATAAAATCCGAATGGGAAGTAGATGATAGCTCCCATAATAGATTGTGTGATGTAGTTAGTCAGACTCATTTTTCCGTAAAAGCGCAGGTTGGAAACGGTTTTCTGGAACTTAGCCTTCTGATAAAGTAAGATGAAGGAAGCAATCAGTACGATGGTAAATGCGAATTTCTGCCACATATCGAAAGCTGTCCCTACGGTCTGTTGAATCAGGCTGCTGTCACTTTGCATGATCTGCTCTTTCAAAGAGTAAAGCGGAGCGAAACTGATAGCTGCAATGATCAGTGCTTTGGTCCAGAATTTTAGATGAGACTCGGAAGTGACGAACAGTTCTTTGCGTCCGATGTACAGACCGAACAGGAAAAGTCCGGCAGTCTGTAAGAAGCGTCCGGCACCAATGGCCCAGAATAAGCTCGCTTTCTGTCCTAATGTGACGTTGCCAATGAGGAATTCCCAAAAAGTTCCGTTTTTGGTGTAATCTGCCACTTCGCTATACATGGCTCCGACATTCAGATCGGGCAGGGTGTAGGCAGGATTGAACAGACTCATTATATAATGGAACCATTCAATAGGCTGTAATGAAAATAAGATAGCGGTGATTAAAATAGCCTTATCGCTCCATTTGCGTACAATAAATAATATGATACCGACAACAACAAACAGAAGCAAAACATCTCCAGCCGGAAAGAAAGCCGCGTTAAGAGTGGCAAAACCGGCAAGTAAAACCAGTCTCCATAAAAAACGGTAGCCGAAATCTTTGCCTTTCAACTGCTGATTATGCGATTGGATATAGAAAGTAAATCCGAAAAGCAGTGCGAATATGGCATAAGATTTTCCGGCGAACAGTGAAAATACTGCATTAAACACTCCGGCATCTAAAATGCTAAGCCATTCGGGAGAACTTTCCGGATAAACGGGGAAAATGAAATGTTCCAGATTATGTACCAAGAGGATGGCCATAACTGCAAATCCTCTGAGGGCATCTACTACTTCAATTCGTGGTGTCTTTTTTAATAATTCCATGGGGTTGATTTATGATTGTTTTTTAGTTAGTATTCGTTTTACCCATTTATTGGCGGGCTTTTCGAAATAATAGTAAGAAAGTAAACTAAGTATAATGGTGATACCGAAAATGAGGGGAACACTGATCATCCATGACACCTGCCATTGATAGAGCGCTGCCATTTTCGTATATGTGAGTATAATAAACAAATGTATCAGGTAGAAACTATAGCTGATTTCTCCACCTATTATCAGAAACCGATTGGATAATAGCCGGGATATACCTCCCTTCTGGAAGGCAAAGATGAGTATCATCAGAGAAACAGGTAACCAGTAATAGCAAGAATAACGGTATACTTTAGGTATATCTGCGGCACAAAGATAAAAAAGAAGAAATAAAGCGACGGATGCTACTTCCAACAATGTTCCCGTGGAGGAAGAAATTTTTTTATTGTGTAATGACTGATAGATCTGATAAAGTAATACTCCCACAAAAAAATCCGGCAGGCGGGTGATGGGATTGACATACCAATATGCTTTGATTTGTTCGTCGGCAGTCAGATACATACCTGCCAGCATGACCGGAAGACAGATTGAGAGTACAACCAATAGTTTTCGCCTGCTGCTTAAGAAAGGAATCACGAAAGGAAAGCAGAAATAAAATAACTGTTCGCACCCCAAGCTCCATGAAGGACTGTTGAAAGAGAAAAAATAATCGGCAGAGGGGAAGAAGGGCTGTAACAGAAAGGTAGAGGCGACAAAGTGTTTGATCCAGTCCGTCGTATCGCTATATTGAACATATCCTCCTATACATGCGGCAATTAATAGTGTAAGTAGATGCAGGGGATAAATGCGGGCAATACGTGCTACCCAGAACGTGCGTTTAGTAGTCGTTTTTGTCAGTAGTTTTTCCTGATAATTGTAGGCAATAATAAACCCGCTGAGGACAAAAAAGAAACTGACTCCGACAAATCCTTCTTTAAAGAAGTGGGCATCGAAACTTGTATCCAGAACATAGCAATGTGCTCCGAATACCATCAAGGCAAAGAATATTCGTAAAGATGTTAATGTGTTGATCACGATGTTTATCTGTTTCTTTTTTGTATTCGGCTGTAAAAGTACAGTTTTTCTGTGATATAAAAATTCACATAGATTAAAAAGAACTCAGGATTCGGAGCGCAGGCGGCTTAAATGTTGTGGAGTCATCCCAAGAAAGGAAGCTATATATCCCAGTTGGGCACGGTGAATTACATCCGGCTGTTCGCGTAGAAGTTGTTCGTAGCGTTCTTTGGCCGGTAGGTATAGTCGGTTTATGTGGTGTATGTCCATGTAGAGCAGACATTCCTGATGGATAATGCGTCCCCAGTTGGCAATTTCGATATTTGTTTCATAAATCTGATTTAATTCATCAATGCGTATGGCATATAGTTCGCAATCTTCCAGTAACTCTACATATTCGTATCCCGGTTGGTTGTGGTATAAGTCTTTCATCGCAAAAGTGATATCGCCTTCGCGTGAGAACCAGATCGTGATTTCTTCACCGTCACGCAGGCAATAGGAGCGGCAAAATCCTTTCTCAATAAAGTAGACGTGACGATCTGATACTCCGCCGTGTATCAGTAAGTGTTTCTTTGGCAATTCCAGCTTTTTCATGTGGCTGAAAAGCATTTCCAGTGAGCTGTCAGATACCGGATAATATCGGCGGATTCCTTTGATGATGTTCTCCATGTCTGTTTATTTGTGGGAGCATTCCAGCCACCAGTCGATCATTTTCCGTGCCAGGCTCAGTTTTCGTGGAAGTTCCGGCAAATTATCTCTTGTATAGAAATCACCGGAGCTTAATTCTTCTTCTTGCAATTTGATTTCTCCTCCGGCATAATCGGCAATGAATCCTACCATTAATCCGCTGGGGTAGGGCCAGGGCTGGTTGCCGAAATAAGTGATGTTCTTCACGTCCAGTCCGGTTTCCTCTTTCACTTCGCGGGCTACACATTCTTCCAGTGTTTCGCCTGTTTCGAGGAATCCGGCTACAAGGCTGTTGAATCTGCCTTTAAAGTTGCGGGCATGAACGAGAAGTATGGAGTCGCCTTTGCGCACTAAAACAAGGACGGCTGTCGAGATAGCCGGATACACTTCACGGCCACAACTCGGACAGCGTTTCATGATGGATTCTTTTTGTTCCATCGGAGTGCCGCAAGCCGAGCAGAACAGACTGTTTCTGTCCCAATGCAGTATTTCGTGGGCTTTGCCTGCTGCCTGGTAATGTCCCAGCGGGAGGTATTCGTAAGAAGCGTGAAGCCCTATCATTGCATATTGTTTTGTCTCTTCAATAGGTTGGGATACGGAATAGGCTTTGCAGTTTCTTCCTTCCAGTGTGGTGATATTGTGTACTGTAGTCTTGTCTTTGATAAGGATAGGAGGAATTTCTCCACAGGGAATGGCAAATGTACCGTTCCCCTCCTTTTCAAGCAGTAGTTCATCTTTGTAAAAGACAAACCACAGGGATTCAGCTGTTTGATTCATTTTATATTTTTCTATTTTCTTCGCGCTGCGAAGTTATAAAAACTGTATCGATATATGTAGGGTTTACCGGATAAAATATGAATAGATTAACTTAAAAATATACTTTGTTCCACTCCAATCTCTTGAATGAAATAATTATCGTGTGAGATGGCTATCACAGTACCTGCATAGTTTTTGATGGTAGCGGTAATAATTTCGATGCTTTGTATATCCAGGTTATTGGTCGGTTCGTCCAGTATAAACATATCGGGTATATTATTACTGATCATCAGGCAACAAAAGGCAAGTCTCATTTTCTCTCCGCCGCTTAGCTTCCGGCAAGATTTATCCCATTCGGAAGCCGGAAATAAATATCGGTTCAGAATAATCTTTATTTCGTGCTCCGGCAGGTTGCGGCCATTGAAGGCATAGGCTTGTTCCAAAATACTGTTTCGATCATTGATGATCGAATATTCCTGATTTAGATATACATAGGTGAAATTTGCCTGTATGAGCGTGCCTTTCAGTGGTTGAAGTTGTCCGGTTATGATTTTCAGCAGAGTTGTTTTTCCGCTGCCATTGCCTCCTTCTATACGAAGGCGGTCTCCGCTTTTCAACTGAAAGCTGAGAGGGGCTCGCCAAAGTTGTGGCTGATCGGGATGATAACCGAAGTTAATCTCTTTGGCCGTAACCAGTATTTTACCGGTATGAAGTCCGGGACTGTTAAAGTCAGTCTTTAGTGCAGCTGTCGGCGAGAGTGAGCTTCGGAGTTGGTTACGCTCGTCAGTTAACTTCTCGGTTTTTTCCTGATGTGCACCGCTTAGTTTGGCAGTACTCTTTTCCGATTTGCTTTGCAAACCGTTCAGTACAATACGCGGGACACCTTTTTTCAGGTTTCTTTTTTCACCACGTACATTTTGTTTATCCCTCCGTTCAGCTGTTTCGCGGGCTACCTTGCGGGCAGTGCGGAGCGCTTTCTCTTTTTCTTCGATGCGTTGTTGCAGGGCTTCTTGCATCAGTGTTTTTTGTTCTTTGTAAAATTCATAGTTTCCACCGTAATAGCTGATCTGATGCTTTTCCAGTTCACATATTTCGGGAAGAAGATTCAGCAGTGTACGGTCATGGCTTACTACCAACAGCGTGGAACGCCATTTTTCCACCCAGTCATACAGACGTTGTCTGCCTGACGAATCGAGATGATTGGTCGGTTCATCCATCAGTATGACAGACGGATTATGAATGTCCATACCTGCGAGGAATACACGTGTCTTTTCTCCTCCGCTGAGCAGATTCATCGGGTAGGATAGTGGGAATTGGCCCAATCCCCACGAATCGAGGGCGGCGACGGAACGTTCTTCTATATTCCAGTCGTCGTTCAATATGCTGAAATTTTCTATTGAGGCATCTCCCGCAAGGATAGCATGTAGTGCTTTCTGCTTATGGTCTATCTGTAAGGCTTGCGCGATGGTCAACGAATCATATTGCCCGAAATGTTGGGGAATATAATAGAGGTCGTCCGGTCGGACGATGACGCCGGAAGAGGGTGTTAATTGTCCGGCAATAATTTGCAGCAGGGTAGATTTGCCACAGCCGTTATTGCCGACTAATCCTAACTTCTGCCCTTTACTGATGGCAAAGTTAAGGTCACTGAATAATACTTCTTTATCCGGATGGATATAGCTGATTTGTTGAATACTAATAGGCATGATGGTCTATTGGGTTTGAGGTTGAAAACTGGGTGAGGATAATCACGGGACAGGGGAACGACAAACACAATACTGGCTAAACAACACGAATTTCGTGATGCTTAACGATAAAGAAAAAGCATAGATGAAAAGTGATGTTTACTAGAAGTGTTGTCTTACTTAGAAATTCTCATTGTGGTAAGTATATAGTTTAACTTGGGCGCAAAGATAGTACTTTCTTTTATAATATTGTTGGGTTTTGGCTGGAAAAATGGATTCTTTGAACTAATTCAGAATATGGAATAAAAAAATGAAGAGCAGAGACTACAATTAAAAAATGTCCCGCTCTTCATTTTCACTACCTACTTTATTAACTTATTACATCTTTTCCACTCGAAAATCAAACCATAATTTCATTTTAAAACCGTCATCCCCTTTTTTAATGCGAATACTGCTTGGCTGACTGTGGGGACCAAGTTCAGGAATGGATTTTCCGGAACGCATGGCGGGAATATCATAAAGAAAAGAGATGTCACCTTCCGGGAATTCCCACATTGTGTTTTCACCATTACGTCGATGGACAGGTTCCAGCGGAGTAAATACACGGAAGAACAAGCCATCACTTTCAGAGTAAACAGTGAAAGGTACGCGATCTGATTCTAATGTTGCCCAATAAACATTGGCATGATAACCTTTGAATTCCGGATAGATTAAATGATCAAAACTTTCACCGGTTATGGTATTATTGTATTCTTTCTCCCAAATGCCATAATTGGTACCTTTTATACGATTCTTCCATACACGGTAAGGGCCACGTCCCATCCATTTCATGCCTTTCACTTCTTTTTCCGGAAAAGAGAAAGTGAGCCCGAGATTATATATTTTCTTATCAAAGAAGGCTCCCTCAAAACCATGACCTTTAGGATCATTCAGCAGTACAGCTTCCATACCTAATAATCCGTCTCCGGACATACGCCAGACAATTGAATCTATTCCTCCTTCATATTTGGCAATGTAACAGGCGTCATTACCTTGCATGTACTCATAGCCTTCTTTAAAATTAGCTTTCATACCGACAGGTAATGGACCGTTATTTAACGGGATGATTTCATCCTTCTGTTTTATTTCGATAAGTATCCCATTTCTAAAGGTGGCAGAGATACCATTAGCAAACAAAGTGACCTCTCCATTCTGCTTTTTAATACTTGCGGATGAAGTACTAATATGTTTATTATATTGCATTGCAAAATATTCATTGGCATATTTGATTGGCCAAGTCCAATTGCAGATAGAATGCCCCTGTTTATCATAAGCTTCCAGTTCCAGCACATCCCCTTGGAAAAAAACAGCAGGTAATTTCATATGTACCTTGCCGGTTTCACCCGGAGCAATATCCGGAAGGGGCACTGCACCTTCGGAAAGCAGCGTTTGTGTCCCCTTCTTTAAAGGTGATGAAAGGGAATAGACTCGATATTTCATACTGCACTCTTTCAGATTCGTAAAAAGATAGTTGTTACTTATCATGAAATCTCCTTTAAAAGATGGGGTGATAAAGAGGTTCTGGAATTGTATAGGTGCCCAGACTTCACGGACGGTATAAAAACTTCCTTCTTTTTCCCGTCTGGGGCCTACAATGCCATCCGGACCGTTAGGACCATCCGAGTCCAGACGCCCTCCTTGGTCGGTCCTTTTAACGGCTTCATCAACGTATGTCCATAAAAATCCTCCTGCAAATAAGGGATTAGACTTATAGCTATCCCAAAAATCATCCAGGCCGGCTCCTTGTCCGCGATCATAAAGTCCATGTAGAAATTCGGTAGGCATAAATACATTATATCCGTTTGCCAAGCGGTAAGGACCTGTTTGATAAGCTGGATAGTGATGAGTATCAAGCCCGTTGAAATCAGCCCACGGATGGATGACATGACGTTTCTGCGGATCATAATCTGCAAAGTGGGCATCTATATTTTTATTCCATCCTCCTTCGTTTCCATTACTCCACATAAAGATACAGGGATGGTTTACATCACGGTTTATCATCTCAGACAGTAATTTTAATCCTGTTTCCGTGTCATAGCTATTCTGCCAGCCGGCAAGTTCGTTCAGATAGAATATGCCAAGCGAGTCACATATTTCCAGGAAATGTTTGTCGGGAGGATAATGAGAACGTACGGCATTCATATTCATTTCTTTAATTAATAAGGCATCTTGCAGGCTGAGTTCACGGTTTGTTGTACGTCCGCCATCAGGATGAAAACTATGACGGTTGGTTCCCTTTACTATAATTTTGGTTCCATTGACATAAATGCCGTCCTTGGGGCGGAACTCAATGGTACGGAATCCGATACGCTCTTCATGGATGTGGACAATTTGCTTCTGAGGATTGATAAGTTCCAGCTTTAAAGTGTAAAGATTGGGGTTTTCACAGTCCCATGTCTGAATGCCTTTCCATTCTGTAGTTATAGTTTGTATTTCATCACTGTTCAGTGAAATGATTTGCCTGCCAATACTTGTCTTACTGTCTACAGGAGTAATTGTTGCCGCTACTGAATAGTCTTGGGAAATATTTCTCAGATGTAGCTCTGTTGCTAGTTTTCCATTTGCCATCGCGTTTACTGCGATACGTTCGATATGTGTTTGGGGCATGGCTTTGAGGTATACGGGCCGATAAATACCGCCATAGAGCCACCAGTCTGCACGTCGTTCGGCAGCATTCACTGATTTATTGGCAGATTCTTTCCATACCTTTACTTCCAGATTATTCTTTTTTCCAAAATTTAGTTTATCTGTTATGTCATAGCTAAAACGATAGAAACCGCCTTGGTGAATGTCGCCTGCCGGTATGTCGTTTATTTTCACTTCAGTATCTGTCATTACTCCTTCAAAAACAATACTGACTTGCATATCTTTCCATTTAGCGGGTACCTTGAACTGATATCGGTATAGCCCGGTTTCATCGCTGGGTTTAGCTCCCTTATTCAAATAGAAACGTCCGTAAGTGTATTCGCCAAACCCTTGTAATTCCCATTGCGAAGGGACCTCTATCTTGCTCCATTTGCCACTGTTCATGCCTGCGGAACAATAAAAATCCCATGTCTTTGTGTCTTGATATCCGCTTCCCGACAGATATTGGATTTCCGTACTCTGTGCATTTACAGTTAAGGAAAATAAACAACTTAAGATTATAAAAATAAATGTTTTCATATAGGTTTATTCTTTAATATTGATAGGTTGGTTCTATAGGGAATACATAAAACTGTCTTTCCGGTTTGAAATCAATCATCCATTGGTCTATTAACACATGATTGTCTAAAGCTGTAATGGATAGAGTATGCATTCCTTTTGTCAGTGTGTGTTTGGTATTTCTTACTGCTTGTCCGCGAAGGACATTCTGCTTCCAGGATTCGGTACGAAATCCTTCTTTAAAGGAACATATCTGAGGCGTTTCACCATCTATGCTGACACTAAAGCGAATATCTCCTTTATCGTTCGGCTGTGTCGGGATGACGGCTGTACGCAGAATAGCCTCTCCTTCCCATGCACTTTCAAAATCAAAGGTGATTGTTTTTCCTTTTGGTAGGGATACAGCGTTCATGCTGTGTCCCAATGACTGAATGACGATCACCCCGTCTGTTGCTTTGGTATAGTTGCAAGCATTGGCAACAATACATTTGTCTTTTGATACCTCTTTCAGAGGGAGCGACTTGGTACTTTCAGGAAAAGTATATTTCTCAATTTCCTGATCAGTTAACCATATAGGGAGGGTAGGCGGATAAAACACGTATAAATCACGTGGATTGTAACACATGGAATATTTCCATTTACCACCGGCTAATTTATGATTATAATAATCTGTCAAGTCACGAATTTCCTGATAGGCTTTGATACTTTTTGCACAAGCATTCATCAATTGGCTTTCACGAGTCCACAAGTTAGTATCACAACTTCCCGGAAAAATGCAGCGTGCCCTTTGTGCTTCCAGCATTTTAGTACTCATAGCTGCTGCACCGAATACAGGATATTTAATTTGTGCAAAGAAAGCGTCTTTTCTCTCTTGAGGAATGATCGGTTCTACTTCGGACAGGATTCTTTTTATTGACTCATAAGATTCCAGATAACGGTCTAGTTCTCCGCCGAATTCTGTAAGACTGAAATCTGTGTTTTTGATCGGAGACCATCCTTTTATATATTTCTTTTTGTCCAGTTCTACTTGGTTCCAGCCCATAAATTCCGGCTTGCGGATACCGCACAGACGATAAAATTCCAGCATGGCCGGCAATAACTTTTCTCCCGCTTCTGTACCGAATTCGCGGCAAAGCCAATTTTTCTGATGCTGTACGAGGGTAGAGGGAGATACAGAGTTGATGTCCCATGCCATATCCAGAAAAAGTTCCAGGTCATAGGATGCAGGTTTTAAATCATGTACATTGACAATCCACAGACGACGGGCATTGCAATCATAGGCTTGTTTCATTTCACTATAGACCAACCCCGGTTGGGTAGTGCATAGCCACATATAATCATGCGGACGTCCCCAATAGCTGAGATGATAATATACACCGGCACCTCCGCTGCGTTTTTGCTGTTCCTGGTCACTCAGGCGAGTCATGTAGCCATAATTGTCGTCACACCATATGAGTGTAATATCATCGGGTACCTGTAAACCGTTCTCCATAATCTGAAGTACTTCTTTATAGGGAACAAAAGCCTGTGGGATTTTCGCTACATCCTTTTTTACATATTTAGATAATAAGGTGCGTTGGTCATTTATAACTTGCTGCAAAGCATCGGTTTTTTCCTGAAGAGTTTTTACTCCTTCCATACCGCTGTCGTGAATACCTCTCATGCCTATCGTATAGAAGTTTTCATAGCGTCCGGCTTCTTTCAAACGTTCTGTCCAATAGGACTGTACACTTTCACGATTCGTAATATAATTATACTCGCCTCGTTCGCTGACTTTCCATTCACCTACATTATTACGCATTAAAGGTTCACAATGAGAAGTGCCGATAACGATACCGCAACTATCGGCAGCCTCTTTGGCTCCTGGTACAAAGTAGAAAGGAGTCGTAATTCCGTGCATACCCGGCCAGATGGCGTTGGCACGAAGACGCATCAGCAGCTTGAAAATCTCCTTATAAGTACGGGCACCGATTCGTCCTTTTGTGTCAGACGGTTCGAAGTTTTTCCAACTCCAAGGTTGTAAACTCCAGTCTTCGTCATTCAAAAAGATTCCACGATACTCTACTGAGGGGCTTTGAAAGGTTGTATAATCGGCAGGCAATGTTAATTGATTTTTCTTTATGGGTGTGACGTCTCCCCACCATACCCATGGAGACACACCGGCTAAACGGGACAATTCGAGTATTCCGTAGGCAGTCCCTCTGCCATCACTGCCTACCACCAGCAATTGTTTCTTATTGGAGCTTTCGGTAACTTTGATAAAAAAAGCATCCTTTTTACTCATAAGGCTATCTACAGGAACATCCTGTTTAAGAAGTTCTTTCAGTGCAGATCTATTCTTGTCCAATTGTACAATTTTAATAGCTGTATTTCCTGTATGAGTTTTTTGAGGTAATACTCCTGTCACTTGTTTCATGTCACCGGTAAACATATCCAGTGCAACTGTCACCACAGGTGATACGGATTTTGATACGGAATAGGTGATCGCTTGTTTTCCATTGTACCAGACAAACTCACCCTCGTTGTGATTTGCCGCGGTGCAAACAATCCGATTTCCGAAAAGAAAAATTGAACAGAAGCATATCGCTATAAGCGACTTTCTGTTTCCATAAAAATTAGATTTCATAAGCCAACCTTTTTAAATTAGACATTAGAGTTTTAATGTCACAAAGGTAACCGGCTGTCAGTATTAAAGGGGGGAGGCATTGCCCGATAAGGTTGAAAGATGTTCCTTCTACCTTTTCGGAACATCTTTCAACTCTCTTTCTTTGGAACTCAATTAAGTGTTTTTTGCCGATTTCATCGAGTATTCTGTAGGTTGCATACCGAATTCTTTCTTGAAACAGATCGAAAAATACTTAGGATCGTTGAACCCCACTTTGTATGCCAGATCAGAGATGCGGATATTCTTATTCTCATGCATGATTTTGCAGGCTGCTCTCAAACGAATGCTCCGTACAAAACTGGTTGTATTGAGTCCTGTGAGTGATTTCATCTTTTTGTGAAGTGTGGTACGACTTGTTGCCATCTCATTGACAAATTGAGTTACGTCAAACTCAGGATCATCCAGATGCCGGTTTACACAGTCAATGGCATCCTGGAGGAATTTCTCATCATCCGAAGTAATATTTGAAAAGAATTGCAGTTTGATATGGTGTACTTTGTCAGTTTCTCCTTTTTGCAGATACTTCCGATTACGCAACATAAGTCTTCGGCGTATTTCCCACCATATCAATCCTAAAAAAGACGCAGTCAGTAAAGCGTAAATAAGATATGCCCACCAAGTAGCCCAGAAAGGAGGTTCGATAAGGATTTCCATTGTCCGCATTTCTCCCCAGTCTCCATTCTCATTGGTGGCTCGTAATTCAAATACATACTCTCCTGCAGGTAATTGAGAATAATATGCATTACGGTTGGCGGCATTCACATAGTGCCAGTCTGTGTCAAAACCTTGCAGCCTGTATGCGTACTTGTTCAGTTGGGGCTGGTTGTAAGTGAGCGATGCAAAGCGGATAGTAAAATTGGTATATGCTGACGGGATGATGAGAGTCTTTGTATAATCGGCAGTAAAAGAGGATATCTTGCTTTTTTGTTGTTCCGGCATTTGTTCCAATGATTTGCCGTCTATTAATATATCCGTTATGCGCAAAGAAATATCAGAGTGTTTCTCCTTCATCATTTCGGAGTCAAAAGTAACTATTCCGCGGCTACATCCGAAATAGAAAGTTCCATTGCGATAAAAAGATGCATTTTGATTAAAGAAGTTATCTGCTAATCCATCTGCAACAGTAAAAGTCCGTACTCTTCCTTTTTCCTCTCCGGTGATAGTCAATCTTGCCAATCCTTGATTAGTGCCTAACCAAAGGTTTCCATGATTATCTTCTTCCATACTGCCTACCATATCTCCCGGTAAATTGTATGCTTGATGGACGGATTCAAAACAATCATCTTGTACATTATACAGACAAAGTCCGCTTCCTTCTGTGCCTACCCATATTCTGCCGCTTTTATCCAATAGAAAACAAAGGGGAGTATTGACCGGTAACAGTTTGTTCTCCATACAGTAGTTTTGGCAATGTAATGATTCCGGTTGCTCCATATTTCCAGTTACATGAACTATACCATTATTGTTGGTTGCCAGCCACAAGGAGCCGTCATTATCTTCCATTATGCAGGTAATTTCTTTAGAGAGTAAGGCATCAATGCCAGGCATACGGCTGAAACAATATTCACGACCATCCTTATATCGGACTCCAATTCCCTTATAGGTGCCTAGCCACCAATTCCCCTTACGGTCTTCATGTACCCAATATACCAGATCATGAGGAATGAAACCACAATTTGAAGTCTTATATTGGTGGATAATCTTTCCATTCTGACAAGTCATCACTCCGCCATCATGAATGGCGAGCAGCACTTCTTGGGAAGTAGGGCTGTAGGAAATGTGATAGGGACGTTTGGAGGGTATTAAAGATATCTTCTTGTCTCTCGACTGGTAATCCACTCCATATCCGAAACCAATCCAGGAAGCTCCATTCTCTTCTATATATAAGGTAGAGATCAAATCAGTAAAGAACTTCCTGTTACCACGTGGGTAGAGGACATCAAAAGAACGTGCGTGTGTATCTGCATGAAAAACTCCTGTTCCTTTTGTTCCAATCCACATCAATCCGTTTTTATCCCGAAAAACGGTGTTCACTTCGCGTACGGGCAAATAATGTTCTGGGTTCGATTCTTTGTAATTGATGAACGTCCCTTCGTTAGCCATATTCATAATGCCAATTCCATCCCGGCTTCCCAGCCATAACGAATGTGTCTGCAAGTCTTCATGGATAGAATAAATATAATCAGAAGGGATAGAGGAAATATTCAGAGGATCGTATCTGTAATTTTTTTCAATAGACAATGTCTGCTTGTCCGA